>ENA-ORXT01000051-ORXT01000051.1-marine-metagenome-genome-assembly--contig:-NODE-51-length-164238-cov-8.918239_pt1 | contig 164238 bp, 143 predicted proteins | sample MGYA00237868_ERZ511482 | MGnify/ENA metagenome assembly ERZ511482 | reverse complement strand
GGCCGCCATTCTGATACTCATATTGCCATTAATGTCGGTGACGATATTTTCAGTGTTTCTGGATGGGCACTAACTAAACCATTAGATTCCAACATATATGATTATGGTGCCGTTTTATCTTGCGGCACATTCACCCACGGTCACTTAGGACCCGATGCACTCGTTAGTCTGCTTGATGTTGCTAAAAAATCTGCGCTCTTCATCCTTTCCATCAACCACGAACATTATTGTAAGCGTGGATTTGAAGCTGTGATCAATACACTGGTAGAAGAGAATAAAATTATCGATCCGAAGTGCAATGAACTGAACATTTATAACGTGGCTGGTCATGAACACTCCGACGACTTAGGTGTGATAGTCAGTTTCCGCAAAGTTTGATTTTTGGCTTTTGGTATAAAATAGTTATGCCAATTTTGCAGAACCGAACATGCCTTTGCCGGCTTTAGGGAGCAGCTCCTCACCCATGCCACTAAATTGAAAATACTCTTTGTACTGGTAAATCTCGTCTGATCTGCAAATGGGGCATGAGCTCATGAGATTATCCTCGAAATCAAGATCGTGAATATCTATGTCTAGTGCTGATGCTAATGCCTTTTTGGTTTGTAGTGACGCAATGGCGTCTTTCTCAACACGCTGTATAGTTCTAATATTCAAACCCGACGCAGTTGCCAATTCATCTTGAGACCATGATTTTCCTGTTCTCAGTTTAGTAATTAGTTCAGCATTGATCTTCACAGTTAGATTGCCTCCTGAGCGATGAAGTCACTCCTAGTATCCATTAAAATTTGAGAAAGTTGAACGACATCTTTGCGGCGATTACATGACAGTTACGGCGAATTGTCGCCTAATACTGCCAATTACCCTTACTGTTAGCACCTTAACCAAAACACCTGTTGACTCAGCACCCCATGCAGAACACACTGGCAACAAGCAAAATAGCGACTATCGCTAAATTATAGGTTCTGCATAAAACCAATTTATTGAGACCTATACATCGGCGACAGTTCGATCTCTTTGCACCAGCAGTGGAGTACATTGTCATGGCACAACGAAATTCTGCTACACCGTATTCTTCAAAAACCCGACCTGGCAATGACGCGCTACGCGGTAGCCTTGCCGATGAAACTGCGCCACGAAAACCGTCCGAGTATTGGTTAGCCATTGCGGCAACCATGTCCATTATTGCTTTAGGTGAATGGGTGTTCGGTAATAAATTTGGTTTGTACGACTCAACAAGTCTGGGTGATGTCACAGCCGAGGTTGTTTCCCCTCAGATTAATGCTGATACTTCAAGCGCTGGTTTGTTAAAAATACTCGCGGGTGAATTAGACAAGCAGTGGCCTGAAACTAAGTTACAACAACTCTCCGATGATTTACTACAACGTGCAAGCGACGCTGTAGTTGATCAAGATCACCAAGTGTTTGCCGAAAGTATGCGATTGCTTGGTGTGAACGCATTGCGAGAGGAGGATATCGATACAGCTGGCGTTTATCTCGATGAAGCGCTGGATGTTTTTGAAGTGCTAGAAGATGACATCGGTATAGCCAGTGTTGAGCTGCTACGTGGAGAATTAAATTTGAAGCGGCGTGCTCAAGCGCGGCGCGCAGCATACGCATACGACGCATTGCAATTGGCCCGATGGAAAGTGGCGAATGGACAATTCCAAGGGGCTGTTAATCAGTTGCAGTCGGTGGTGGATGAAAATCTGGCATTGAATCGTTTTGGTGCAGCGGCGGCGGCTTATCAGACTCTATATAAAGGTTATTCGCAAGATGGGCAGTTTATTGAGGCGCAAGAAGCGGGAATTGAGATTGTAAAATTGCATTCATCCGCGGGTCGGCCATTACAGGCTCAAGCTATGCTGACAAAACTTGAAGCTAACGGGCTTGATTCACAAACCAGTATGCAATTAAAGCAATCAAGCTTAGCTTTGCAACGCGAATATGAAAGCAGCGTGTCCCAAATGGCCCGTGCAAGCGACTATCAACAGCTTTATAATCATTTTATTAACGCAGGTGATCCGGTTCGTGCGTGGCAATTTCGCCTCAAATCGCAGCAGTCGCTTAGAGGGGTCACAAGCCGTGCAATGCACAGACGCCAAACAGGTGTGCTGGCGCTGTTGTATACGTCAAACGATTATATGAAGAACGCGCAAATATCGTTAGACAGAGCGGGGCGAATATTTTCTGACAACGGTCAGCAAAATCTTGCTGAAGTATCGGGGCGAATGCGGGCAAAGATCTTCTAAATCCTGCACCGCTCAACTCAACAACAAATCCACGATGCCAAATTAATTCGGCATCAATCGCATAAAATTTCGATAGCAAAAGGCGCACACCTGTGGCACTTTGTCTTTAGCGTGCCCAAATGCACTTGTTCACTGACTTGTAGATCACCGTATACCACTCCATGACTTCTTATACACAAAACAAACTTTCCCAAGCAACGCTTGTTGCTAAAGCCGACGATTACATCGACACCACCACGGGCGGCATCACGCCTCCTATCATCACGTCGACCACATACGCGCGAGACAATCGCTATCGTCCCATTAACGATGCCAATGTATACGGCCGTGATGATAATCCGAGTTTTGTGCAAGCAGAGCGGGTGTTGGCAGAGTTGGAGCGGGGTGAAGAGGCACTATTGTTCGCCTCCGGGATGGCGGCGATAGCCTGTATTTTTTACACCTTACGCAGTGGGTCGCACGTGGTCCTGCCAGATTCAATGTATTGGGGCGTGTATAGCTGGACCAGAACGTATTGTGATCGGGCCGATATCCGCATCAGTTATTACGATACAGCGAATGCAGAATCGATCAGCGATGCGATGGAAGGTGCTGCGCGCACCGACCTTGTTTGGGTTGAAACGCCGTCGAATCCCATGATGCATGTCACTGACATTGCGCGCGCGGTAGAAATCGCACACAAAGCCAATGCTATGGTCGTAGTCGATAACACAACCCCTACACCGATTTTTACCCAACCGCTAACGTTGGGTGCAGATCTAGTGGTGCACTCAGCCACCAAAACGCTCAATGGTCACAGTGATGTTTTGGCTGGTGCCATTGTCACTAAAGAAGTCGATGAGCAATGGGAAAAAATTGTAGCGGAGCGACATGGTGCGGGGGCTGTGCCTGGCCCGTTTGAAGCGTGGTTGTTATTGCGAGGAATGCGCACGTTGAGTTTAAGGGCTGAGCGTGCGGCACAGAACACAATGGAATTGGCGCAGCGCTTGGAAAGCGTCTCATCGGTCAGCCAGGTACTCTATCCCGGTTTGGAATCGCACCCAGGGCATGCAATAGCATCACAGCAAATGCACGATGGGTATGGTTCGCTAATGTCGTTTCTGGTTGAAGGTGATGAAAAAGCGGCATTATCCGTGGCTGGTCGTTTGAACCTTATCGTGAGTGCAACGTCATTAGGCGGTGTTGAAACATTGATCGAACATCGACACAGTGTCGAGCCTCCTGAAACGGGTGTACCGGTGAATCTGCTAAGACTGGCCGTTGGAATTGAGCATATCGAAGACTTATGGGCAGACTTAGAGCAAGCGCTGGGCTAACTTTGTAAATTATTTTGGACGCGCAAAACGCTCTAGGCATTATGTATGTCTCGTTAAGAATAGTATTTGTCGTAACGCGGCGAGCTCGGTTACTTGACGATTAAATCGAATTGAGAAAGAACGTAATCGAGGTAAACAGAGTTATTAGTTGAATAATATCAATGCTTTTATATCGGTGCAATTACCCCTTTGGATGCGTTGTGTTACGTGCAGCGGTTGTGTTGAAATGGTGTGTTGAAATTGAAAACAGGCTGTTAAAGAACAGCACTTGTATTAATAAACCTAAACATTCTATCTAAATTGGTTTGTCTCTGTAAATACACATTGATTTACACAGCTCTTTTATTGCGAATTTTAAGGTGTACCTTGCAAGAATGTGTTGGTCATAAAATGAGCAGATTCCAGCGTATACATAAAACGATTGAACTCAAGTCATAGCATTTTATTGCATCAGTCAAAGCACATTCGTACTTCAATAATAGAAACTAAATAGTTATAGCTAAATTAATAATAACTAAATTGCATCTGTAGCATGAGTTATTACGTTTAAACACAATACGTCTATACGAATAGGTGGTTTGTAAAGCACGGTGTCAGTTTCATCGATTTGAAACACTGCTGTGTATACTTGGCTCGGTTTAATGAAGCGGAGCTATTGCACTTAAGTAAAGTGCTTTAAGTACGCTTTTTTACAAAGTAGATTGTTAAGTTATTTTCCCAAGCATGAGATCAAGGTTAGATGTGGACGCTGACACTTGTAACAATGCTTAATGATGTATCACTTTAAGCTTTTACTAACGTTCATAGTTAGTCACTTTTTTGCTGTTGTGAAGCTCAGCTGATGATACAAAAAATAAGAATAAAAATTAACGATGATCAGATATTGCTTTGCAGTGTCTATCGCTAATTCTTTTCCCAACATGAGGTAAGCGGATGGATTCCAGCAAGACCGAGAGCGTAGCTGTTATTGCAAACAAAGGTAGCGATAAGCAGTTGATGTCTCAATTGTTACGTAAGGCCGGATACAACGCTGGCTTGTTCGACAGCGGTGATTCAGTCGATACTAGCACCGATGAACACAGCGCAATGATTGTGTGTCATAGGCAATCTCATTCAATGCCACAACCTGGTCTGCCACAGTGTATTGGTGGGCAGCGGATTGTTGTTTTTTCAGATTGCAATGCAGAGCAAACTATTGTCCGCGCACTTGAAAATGGGGCGCATCATTTCTTTGATATAGCGGAATCCCCAGATATTCTTCAGGTTCGACTTGAAGCGGCACTAAGACAACATTCGTTACAGGCAAAACGGATATTAGATGTTGCGCCGTTCAAATTTAATTTGGAACGTCGGGCTGTTTCAAAGGACGACAAGCCGATTAATCTGAGCCCCAAGGAGTATGAGTTCGCGTACTACTTGTTTGCTAATCGTCATCGAGTGGTCGTCAATGCAGAATTAATGACATCCGTTTGGTCATTACCGTCATCGATGGATGCCCGTCGAATCGATACAGCAGCTTGTCGGGTCCGAAAGAAAATGCAGTTAGGCGATACATCCACTGGTTGGAACCTGCGCCGCATTCGCCGTGTTGGTTATGAATTATTGTGGTGCGGTGAAGCAGACGAATCCACTGTGATTGATATTCGTGACAAACAATCGGAGTCAGTCAAGTGCACTGAGCCTCTTGTAACCGCATCAGCACCATCCGTGTCGCCGTCATCAACGTCACCGATTCACCACAAAAGGCCGCTAAGAGAGCTAGCCTAACAGCACGCTAGGGGCTGCAGTATTAGTTAATACGTTGCAGTCCCTTACGGCCAACACCCAACCGGTTACATTGAATAGCATCGCGTTGAATTGATGTGTTGGGTGCTATTCGAAACAGGTCCCCATTTTTTCCACATAACTGATCCCGTATCCCACTTTTTTTAGCCAATTTGCTTTGCGCTTGCATGTGATGCGGCTCACCGTGCACGGGTACTAAAAGAGTTGGATTAACCCAGCCATACAACAACTCAAGTTCATCTGCTGAAGGGTGTCCTGAGGCATGAATGGGTTTGTTGGTAGTGTCTGGTGTAATAATACTCACGCCCATGCCACGCAAACGCGCATTCATTTGTTCTATGCCTTCTTCATTGCCAGGTATGGCACGGGCGCTAAAGATAACGGTGTCTCCTGCATCCAGCGATAAGTGTTGGAAGCGATCAACGCTCAGGCGGTTGAGGGCTGTGCGCGGTTCTCCTTGGCTGCCTGTGGCCACCAACAGAACATTTTCACGCGGCAGGTAACCAAGGTGCTCTGCATCCACTAGCGTCTCTTTGTGCTCCCACAATCCAACAGCGCGTGCAGCGGATACAGTGTTGATCAGTGATCGGCCCAGTAAGCCTAAATGACGATGGGTTGCTGTGGCTATTCTGGCCAGCGTATCTAGCCGAGCGATGTTGCTGCCAAAGCAGGCCACAATGACGCGACCAGGTGCGGCGCTAATCTGCTCAAACAGGCCATCGTATAGTTCGCCTTCCGAGAGTGAGTGACCAGGCTGATCGGCGCAGGTTGAGTCGCAAATCATGGCATTAATCCCAGATTGCCCAATGTCCTGATAGCGTTGTTTACTGTAGTCGTGACCAACCAGTGGTTTTGGATCGAGCTTCCAATCAGCGGTATGAAAAGCACTACCAACATCAGTACGGATAACCAAGCCACAAGGGTCGGGTATTGAATGCGTGTGCGGAACCCATTCGACATCGAACACGCCGATATCGAAGCGATCACCAGGGGAAACAATACGAATCGGCACTTTATCGACCAAATTGTGCTCCACCAGCTTGCGGCGTAGCATCTCAGCGGTGAACGTCGTAGCATAGACAGTACACCGCAATAATGGCCAAATATGCGGCACAGCGCCGATATGGTCCTCATGAGCATGGGTAAGTAGTAGACCTTGTAACAGCTCCGATTGTGAACTGATGAAGTTAGGGTCCGCCATTTGCACGTGATACCCCGTATTGTTGGTACCATCTGGGTCACGAAATGTAACTCCACAATCCACCATTAACCATTGATCATCGTGACCATATAGGCTCATGTTCATGCCTATTTCGCCACAACCACCGAGTGGTAGGAACCAAAAGTCGCGTCTGTCAGGTGTCATAGAGTGTTGCGTTGTTGTTGTTGGGCTAACATCGATTTAGAAAAACCGCTATAAGAATAGATGGAATTGAGTAAATAAAATATGTACACGCTATTAATAATTTTCTTTCTGGTTTCGATCATTTTTTCGTTTTTGTGCTCGATATGGGAAGCGGTGCTACTCAGCATCACGCCATCCTACGCCGCCATCCAGCAGCAAGAGGGTGGGGAGCTGGGCAAAACCATTGATGAATTCAAAAATAATATTGATCGACCGCTTGCCGCTATTCTGACACTAAACACGATCGCACACACTGCGGGTGCTATTGGTGTAGGTGCGCAAGCAAGCTCTATTTGGGGGGCATCGATTATCTCTACGGCGATTGTTCCGGTGGTGATGACTCTGGCCATTTTGTTGTTGTCAGAAATTATTCCAAAAACGATCGGTGCAAACTACTGGCGCGAGCTTGCTCCATTTACCGTTTCTTGCTTGAAGTTCATCATGAAAGTACTGGCGCCATTGGTTTTTGTCAGCCAAATCATTACCAAAGCACTTAAAAAAGACAAAGAGGCCAGCGTGTTGAGTCGAGCCGATTTTACTGCCATGGCTGAACTGGGTGGCAGACAAGGCGTCTTTGACGAAGGCGAATCAAAGCTTCTGAAGAGCTTTCTACGCTTTGAAACCATTCTAGTGAAAGATGTCATGACACCACGTACCGTTGTGGTGGCTGCCGATGAACAAACCACTGTGCGTGATTTTCACGTTGCGCATCCCAGTCTGCGTTTTTCCAGAATTCCTTTGTATGCAGGTTCGAAAGATAAAATTAGCGGCTATGTTTTGAAAGATAATTTGTTAACCAAACTAGTTGATCAGCTTGAATCTGCAAATCCAGTAGACGTACCTCTTGCAGAGCTACGCCGAGACATCGTTGTAGTTCAACAACACGAGCCGATACCCCAACTATTCAACGAGTTCACAGCAAATCGTGAGCACATTGCGCTGGTTGTTGACGAATTTGGCGGCATGGCAGGTATCGTGACCATGGAAGACGTAATAGAAACCCTATTAGGGCTTGAAATAGTCGACGAATCAGACAAAACCGTTGATATGCAAGCCATGGCACGCAAGCAGTGGGAAACGCGGGCAGGTGCAATGGGCCTGGATGTGAAGCCTTCTAACTAGGCGTCATTACCTTAAATTCAGTTGAACCTACACGATGAGCGTTGGTCAAAGGGTCGTCCGTTGTATTCTTAGCTATAGTTATTATTGATATGTTGATTGCTAGAACTCTTTTTGCGTTGTTCATGTCGTGCGCCTCATCACTGTTGTGGGCTGATGTAACTGAAGTCGATAACGACGCGCTACAGAAGTTAATAGCGCAGGGTGTTCCAGTAATCGATGTACGTCGAGAAGACGAGTGGCAACAATCGGGTGTAATTGATGGTGCTCATCTGCTGACATTTTTTGATAAGCAAGGCCGGTACGACGTCGATAAATGGCTATCAGAACTCGACAAAGTTGCGACCAAAGATTCCCCAATAATCCTAATTTGTGCAGCGGGTGTCCGCAGTAAAAACATAGCGGACTTGATGAACAAACGGTTGGGCTACACCGGTGTTCACAATCACACTAAAGGTATGTACAACTGGGTAGAGAAGGGCAAACCGGTTGTCGCTTTTAGTAATGAGCAAACGAAAACGAAGAAGTTAGTTGACGAATAGAGACAGCGAAAACGCTATAGGAACAGCAGATCAGTTGATATTTCGTTTGGAATAAGTTGACAACGTTTCAGGGCGAGTTGGTATAGGGGTGCGCAATTTACTCACGACTAATAGGACATATTAAACATAAAAAAAGCCGATCATGAACATGAACGGCTTTTTATAGCGCTAGTAAATTTCACTACCGCCGCTTGTGCAACGGACAAAACCTAAGATGGTTTTGGCGCGTAAGCCTTACACCAACCAGCACCTGCTACTTGACGGCCTGGGAACAGTGGACAACCACCGGCTTCAGAGCCAGCTTCACCTTGGTACAAGGCGCAGTTGTTACATACCTTGTCAGCCATTGCAGATTCAGTGACGTATTCCCAAGTCTTCGCTTCAGCCGATTCTGCATCGACCATGTCTGACGCGTGGCTTGGTAGTGAACCAATCACGGCACTGACGGGAATAGCGACGGCGCTTGCGCCCATTATTGTCACAAATTGGCGACGTTTCTTATCGGTCATTTGGATACTCTCCTGTTAAACACAAAATTACGTGGTTTCTACTCATTATACGACAGCACAGCAGGGTTGGACGTTCCCTGCCAATTGTTAATTTGCCATGTTATTGCGTATGTCGGCTGCAAATACACCGCCATGAAAGGAATGTATCGCAACCAACGCCCATTAACAGTCCTAAATGAGAATCATTCTTGTTTTGAGTTTCAATATTAGTGGTTTGTCACACCTCGTTTGCGTTCCTCAGCAGCAAGAGCGCTGATGGCATTACGCGCAATCGAGACGGCCTTGCGGGTAGACGCTTCACTTTTTAGTCGTGCGGTTTGTTCGCGCAAAGCGATGTCTTTGTTTGCTTGCTGAGCCACCGCTGCTCGACGGGCCAGGCTGGCAGCTGAGCGGGCCATCTTGCGTGAGCGCTCAACTTCATTTTGTAATTGGCCTAAACGAATTCTTTCTTCTACAAGCATCGAATTCACAACGGCTTGGTCACGTTTGGCTCGATCAATTAACGCACTTTGTGCCGCGATGACCGATTCGGCTGCAGCCCGGGCTTCATTTTCAGATTTCAACAAATCATCCTTCTGCTTGAGCAAAGCTTCATTATGTTCCGCTCTGATTTCTGCGGCTTCTATGGTTGCATCCATGGTTGAATCGCGTAACTCGTCGAGTTCGGTAATACTATTTTCTAAGCTTGATACCTGTGTTTGCAGTGATAGAGCAGACACTTTCGCCGCTATAATTGCAGCATCAAGTGTTTCTGGTACGTGCACTTCTCTCTTGAGTCCAAGCGACCTGTCGACAGTGGCCACACTCTCAGACGCGGGCATCACATCTGGGTGAGAATATTCGCCAGTCAGGTCATTTCCGAAACCAACCGACGCGTCGTCAATTTCAACGACTTCGGCCTCTTCAATAAGATCGGTTGAGATCTTATCTGGTTGGTTCGTGTTAGTACTTGTACTAGCGTTCTGAATTAAATCTGTATCGAAGTCGAGCTCGTCCATTGCCGAATTTGCTTTTGCTTGTCGTAGCTCTTCTTCATTCGGCAAATTAACTTCTGTTTTTTGTTCCCGTAGTTCTGCAAACAGTTGTTCGGTCTCTGACAAATCAAGCGCGTTTTTGTCAGGTTCGTCAGCATCAATTTTAATGCTCAACGATTCTTCGCGACCTTTGTTGTCATTGGCTGCAGTCGACAATCTGTATCTATCGTCTATTTGACGCGTTTTGTTGGTGTGCGCCTGCATCTGTGCGGCAGTTTCTATATCCGATTGACTTAGCGTTTTGTTGTTGGCTTGATCGTCAGCAAAATTGTAGTCCTGTAACGTATCTTTACCGGAGCTGGTAGAGTCCACTCGATTATCAATCGGTTGTAGTGATAGGTTTTCGGTGTCGGTTGTCAAACCCTCCACAGGTACTGATAGGTGCAGGTCATCATGGTCGTCAATGTCGCTGATGCTTGCAGCTTTTGAGGTGTCAGGGATTAGTTTTTCGTCCGACGCAAATACAGGTTCAGATTCTTGTGGTGCTGAATTGCTTGACGCCACAAGCGGCTCATCTTGTTTAATTACTTTCTGTTTTACTCGTGTCGCAGGATTGTGCAAGGAGCGCTCAATGGCAGCATCGGTCGTGTTAATGCTAGCTGATTGGATTGTGCCGGCGTGTAGGGCGGTGTTGCCAGCATCAGCGATGATAACAATGGGTGTTGAGTTGTTTTCCACAGTGTTGTCTGAACTGTGTGATTCAAGCGTCTGGACATTGCTGGTGGTGCGCCTATGGTCGGCTCTTTTCTTTGTCAATAATGCACGTACAGGACGACGCAATAGCGCGAACAGCATTAAGGCCAGCAAACTAATTGCAGCAATCAGAAGCGATTGTGTGAGTAGTTCTAAGCCATTGACTGGGTTTCGCCAAAAACGACTCAAAGGGGAGGCCGCCACAGCAATTGCCGCAATCAAGCCCAACCACCATTGTCTGCGGAGTCGGCTTGAAAGACTTTTTCGATTACCTAAGGGTCCAGATAAAAACAGGTAAGCCAAAAGGCCCAGACCTAGCATTAGTAGATGAACTTGAATTATTGTCATGTGCTCACATCCTTGGAATCTTGTGTTCCAGTTCGAGTGGCAATTGTAATGCAGTGCTGTTACGTGGCCTTGCAACCGTGCGCAAATTTAACGTGAGTTTGTATTTTGGCAGCACAAACTACCAGAAATGAGACCTGCAGCACGTATAAATACCGACCGGCGCGCAGCCGGTGATATTCAGGCTGCACTTACGATATGTCAGTTGTTTGAACTTATCGTCTCATGAGAGGTGTTTTAGGCTGGCAGTGCACCGTTGGCGGTTAACAAGTCATATCGTCGTTGATAGAACTCGATCAGCGCCATATGCTTCTGCAGGGCTTCTTCAGAGCGATTCGCTTTGATAGCTGGCAATGCTTTGAGCAAGTCGTGCAAGGTGCGTCGAACGTTTATCACGCTATTTTTCATTGTCTGTGTCTCAACTTTGGCCATTGTTTGCCACGTCTTTTATATAGGGGGCAGCACGTTATTTACCAATCTAAATGACCAAATTTATTAATTTTTCTCAATTCGGTGCATTTTATCGCCACTAATGTCCTCAGAACAGCCATGTAAATGACGAATTGGCCACTCTGACGCACTGGTAAGGTTGAATTTGTCGGGTTTACGGCCGTTAAAAGTAACAGTGGGAATATCCCGAACCCGAATATAGGAAGGTCTGCATGCGTTCGTTACTGTCGCTACCATCATCGATGGTCTTTTCCAGCTTGCTTCTCGCATCCGCCATGCTGCCGCTGCAGGCCACTGCACAAACGGTTGAAACCAGTGAATACATTTATATTGGATTTGAAGCTGAAGATCACGTAAGTAAAGACGAGCGTTGGGTAACAACAACACCTACCACTCCAACTCAAGAGCTTGATCCGGATCCCAATCACTCCGATCAGGCTGGTGGCTCGACATACCTTGAATTACTGCCCGATGTTCGCGTCACTCATGACGATGACTTTGGACCACCATTAGCTTATTGGGGGCGTGGTGGTCAGGGTCCGGGTGTCGAGTATTTGGTCGATTTTCCTGAGGCTGGTCGATATTACGTTCACGCTCGTGCCTTCTCAACGGGTACCGAAGACAACGGAATGCACGTTGGACTCAACGGCCAATGGCCAGACTCTGGTCAGCGTATGCAATTTTGTATTGCGCACCACCGTGCTTGGTGGTGGGGAAGTGCTCAGCGTGACGCTGGTGGCAATGGTAGCTGTGGTATGGAAAAAACAATCTGGCTCGATGTACCTACAGCTGGTGTGCACACAGTAAATGTTAGCGCTAGAGAAGATGGTTTTGAGCTTGATCGACTTGCTCTTATAAAAGATTTGTCGGGTAACACACGAGTTTGCTCTCCAACCACTTTAACCGGTATTGGATGTCGCAATGGCAGTATTGAGAGTGCCGATGACTTTGTTGATTTACGGGTTATTTTAAGTGCAGAAGCAATTGACGCTGATCCTGATGTGGAGCCGCCTAATCCTACAGAGGTCGTGCAGGGTAGTAACATTAAACTGAATGCGATTGTTGAGAACTTGGATGCCTTCGACACCGCGAACGATATCGTTATAACGCTATCGCCAGTGCCTGGTGACTGGAATATGATCTACGTTGACCCGGACTGTGAGGCTGTAGGTGATGAATATAAATGTACTTTAGATAGCTTGCATCCAACCGCACCAAATGAGAATGAAACGTTTCTGTTTACCATGCAAGCTCGAGTCGAAGGCGATATACGCATAGATGCATCATTGCTCAGCGCCGATGTTGATGATTCGCCGGCCAATGATGTTGCTGCCACCATTGTCAGAGTACTTCCGGGTGTTGCCCCGGCTGATCAAGACACAGACATTAGTGTCACGATGGATAAAGACAAAGCAGACTATGAGACGGGTGACGCTGTAGAGCTGTCTGTCGTGATCAATAACTTAGGTAATTTTGCTGCCAATAATGTGTTGTTCAGTCTTGACCCACCAGTAGGACTAACATTGAATGCACAGTCGTTGCCGAACGAATGCTCATCTGCAGGTCAGGTGGAGTGCTCGTTTACTACCATAGCCACCTTGGCTTCTGAGATGTTCACGTTGAATTTTAGCAGCGATGACGCCGGTTCTTACAATTTGCCTGCCAGCGTTAGTTCTTCAAATGACAACAACGCATCTAACAATCAAGCTTCAAGTGTGGTTGTGGTTGTTGAGCCAACACCGCCTGAAGAAACTGATACAACAGGTACATTAGATGGAGAAGTTGATGGCACGACCACTGGTGGTACAGACACTGCAGGAACTTCAACAGCAGGCGCAACGACCAGTGACAGTGCTGGAGAAACTACAGATGGTGCATCCACAGTAGAGAGCGATACATCGGGCGCTGCAACCGCTGGCGGTACTGCTGGTGATACATCTGCAGGTTCAACTGATGGTGATATGACCTCTGCGACCGATGGGGAAACGATCGTTGAAAACACAGATTCAGGCAGTACTGATTCTGCAGGTGTCGATTCGGGCGACACACCAGCTGTGGCTGTTAACGATTCAAAATCGGGTGCTATGGCTCATTGGTTCATTTTATTGATGGTGTTGATGTGCTTAACCCGCTTGTATGGGCTGCATCAGCGAAAGCTGGTCGCCATCAACAAGTAACGTCTGGTCGTAGTCTGTACGCGCAACAATCGCTTCGTTAAGAATGATCATCAACGGTTGCGTGTTAGGTACCTGAAGTTCGTCCAGAATGGACTGGACGCTTCGGGTTTCGGGCAGGGTGATAGTGTGCTTGCTGCCCGTTTTTCCTTGCGGCGCATATTTGACCATAGCGCCACCAAGCTTCACATTGATTACCGCTGTTGCCGTCATGCGTTGGCGGCAACTGGCGTGGTCTTGTTTCCTAGCCCTAAACGATCAAGCGTATCTTCCTTAGGTACACCTTCTTGGTCCCAACCACGCAGTGCATAGTATTCCGGCAACATCGTACTGAGCTCTGCTACGCGACCTTTAGCCACACCTGCAGGTGCCGGTGTTTCGAGCAAGCGTGGTGGAAGCGTATCGTCGGCTTTGGTTAAACCTGCACGTAAGTTAAACAATTTTTCTAAATTCCAAATTCGTTCACCAACCTCTAACAACCGTTCATTGCTCCAATGGCTGCCACAGGCAACACTCACTTGCTGTTGGAATTCGTCAGTATCCCAAGCGGCAGTGGTGAAGAGACACAGGCCAGTAGAATCGATCATGGCGACTTTGTCTTGTGATGTTTTGCACGGCCAGGCCTTACCATTGCCAGTTTGATCTGACATGTCTTCGGCGAAAACATCATGCCGAAGGTGGCACGCACCTCTATTGCTGGTGGCGTAGCCTAAACCCATACCTTGTAGAGCACGAGAGTCATAACCGGCAAACTCTTGCCCTTTAACGGCCATTGATAGTTCAGGCCGACCGTAGTGTTCGCATAACCGTTTGGAACCCATACCAAGCATTTTTCCAAAGCCTTCACATTTGCCCGTTTTCTCAGCCATGATGGTTAACGCTTCAGCGTTACCAAAGTTCAATGCCACACCGTCTGTATCAGCGCTGGTTATCACGCCGAGTTCGAACAACTCCATAGCGGCAGCCAAGGTGACGCCGAACGAAATTGGATCCATTCCATGTTCGTTCATTAGGTAGCCAGCAAACGTCAACGCATCTATGTCGTCAACGCCAATAACCGGTCCAAGTGCAAAGGCAGTTTCATATTCCAGACCACCTGACGCGTGCCAGTATTGCTGTCTATCTTTAATGCACGCATGATTTTGATCGATGTGAGCAATACGTCCACAACCGATTGTGCAACCAAAGCATGCCTTGTTAGTAATCAGGTTGGTGTGATCATTTTCATTGGGTGTAGACATGGCTTCGGGATTAATTTTTTCTGTGCCTGGGAAAGTCACGTCCTGAAAATTATTCGTTGGCAATCCGCCAAACGAATGCATGGTATCGATCATGGCATTGGTGCCGTAGTCGGTAAGGTCTTTACGTCCGGCACTGTCTTCGAGTAATTGATGTGTGTGTTTTACGACTTTTAGGAATGCTTGTGCATCTGCTACAGGCACACCTACCGTACCGCGCGCTGCAACCGCCTTTAAGTTTTTTGAACCCATCACAGCACCAACGCCTGAGCGTCCGGCTGCGCGATGTAGATCGTTAACGATGCAGGCGTAACGCACGCCTTGCTCGCCTGAAACACCAATGGATGCGACTTTTATTTGTGGGTCGCCCAGTTTTTCTTTTATCGCCTCTTCGGTGTGCCATACAGTGGTGCCCCAATACTCGCTGGCATCTTTGATCTCGACCTTGTCATCTTGAATTAGTAAATAAACTGGTGAGCTTGCTCGTCCTTCAACGATCAGTAAATCGTAACCGGCGAATTTAAGTTCAGCGCCAAACTTTCCACCTGAATTAGATGCGGCTATTGCATTGGTTAAAGGACCTTTGGTCACAACCGCCCAGCGTCCACTGGTTGAACACATAGTGCCAGTCAATGGGCCTGTTGCAAAAATAAGTTGATTCTCCTCTGATAAAGCATCGACCGCTGGGTCCATGCCTTCCATGAGGTATTTGGTTCCTAGTCCACGGCCACCTAAGTAGTCGTTAGCCCATTCCATGTTCAACGGTTCAACTTTGCAGGTTCGAGTGCTGAGGTTCACTCGAAGGACACGCTTATGCCAAGTCATGATGCCACTCCATACGTTATTGCGTCGGTGGGACAAGCATCAGCGCATTTCGGGTCGCCGCCGCATAAATCGCATTTGGTCACTTTGCCAGAGCGCGTATTGAAATTGATCGTGCCATATGGGCAAGCCATGGTGCACACTTTGCAACCGACGCATAAATTCTCATCGACAACCTTGGTGCCCAGTTCAGAGTTCACACTAATGGCATTGGTTGGACACACTTGCATGCACCAAGCTTCTTCGCATTGGGTACAGGTGTAAGGAATGGAACGTTTACCGTGTTCGAATTCAAATACTTTTATTCGTGAGAAGGCCGGTGCGAACAGACCTTCATGTTCAAGTGAGCAGGCCATTTCGCATTGCAGACAACTTGTGCAGCGATCAGCGTCGAGAATCAATGTTTTGAGAGTCACAGGCGGTCTCTTTAATTATTTTCGAATATCAACGAAGGGTACCATTTATTTTTTTGACGCTGAGCTGGCAGTTCGTATAAAAACCAGATCATTGGTGCAATAGGAGCGTTAATAGGGCCGTTTTGCCACAATTTGTTCTGATGCAAGGGGTAATGCGGCTAAGGTGCTGAGATGGAAGGCCAAACTGAAAAAAGATTTGAGGTAGAGCGTTATTGAGTAGGGGAGTTTTTCTCAAGCATCGGCTGTCGAGCTCGGATGGGTGACAAACGCAGTCTGACTGCGTCTTCTAGAGCGCAATAGTACTTGGGTAGCATTCTGACTTTTTTGAATCCAATTGACTCATAAAAGCGTTGCGCAGTGCGGTTGCCTGATCTTACTTCCAGAGACATATCTGCAAGCCCTGCAGTTTGCGCAGCCAACAGTTGCCATTCAAGCAATTCACGTCCAATACCCTTATTTCGCGATGATTTATCCACTGCAAGCAAAACAAGATGCGCTCTTGCGTCTCCAATGCTAGCGACGGAAAACCCGACAATATTCCCATCCACTTCAGCCACGTAAGCGTTTGTGCTTGCCAGCGCGAAGAAACGACGTAGACGGGCCGGTGTCCAAGACCAAGGCAAGCCTTGTTCTATTTCCCTACGCGAAAGAGAGGCAAGCGCACCGATATCGGCGCGTTTTGCAATTCTAATTGTGAGACTTTTACTCAGCGGAGCAGTCCTTTTGCAGCCATACCGAGTACATCATCCCAAATTGAACCGTCTTTATCACTGTCGAGCAACATACCGATAAGCCCACCTGAAGTGCCACGGTTGACTTGTCTTGAAGATCCACCACCCATGACTTTTTTGCTAATGGCACCCATTACCAAAGATGCTACAACAGGCAACATTTTTTTCAAGATAGTGCTGCTGATACCTGATTGTTGGGATACTTGCGCTGCCACATCGCGGCTAACTTGTTTGTTGCCGAATATGTGTCCGAGGATGCCATTTCCGTCTTCTGACGTCTCAGGGCGGCTAAGCGTGTTTGGTTGTTCCATGTACTGGCTATGCTTACCAGTTTTCAAAGCATCGAGCAGTTCGTCCATGCCCTGTTCGTTACCGGTATTTTTTTGCATGCCGCGAGACAGTGCTGGAATGAGACCTTCCACAGCGTTGCGAGTTTGCTCTTCGTTCAGACCAAAATTTCGTGCCATTTCGTCTAGCGCTGGTTTGTTCTCTGCTGAAAGAAGCAGGTCGAGAATATTCATAAAATTTCCTTAAGTTACAGGAGGTGATCCTATCACTTCTTTCGTTTCAGACCTAGAGCACGTCTTGCTGTTTGATCGTCCAGCCGTAAACAATTCAGGGGTAAATTGATTTTAGGTAAGCGATTGATCGTCTAGGATAAATGCTTCCCAGTCTTCAAGAATTTCTCGAAAATGCTTCAACCCGGTTTGATACTGAGTAGGGGAGTTTTTTGCAAACTTAGTCGGGGTGGTTGTCGATGCGTCGTCTTTTGCGTTGTCAGTGCCACTTTTTTGCGTATTAGCCGTAGTATTGTCACCGGATTTGGCAGCAGCCTGTTGGTCGCTGGACGCTTCATCATCTGGGTCGTCGATTGTGCATTCAATAGTGACGCCTTCTGCAGTGATAACCACAGAATGAGCATTACCGACAAACTCCCTGGACTCGGCAGATTCGTCTTCAATCGCGGTTATGTCATCCATTATGTCGTGACATATGTGATCGCTACCTTGTACATCGGCCTCTAGAAACGCCATTAGCAATTTCTCGCTGCTGGGCCCGCGCGCGCGCGGTGAACCGTCGGAGTCAAAGAATAATTTTAGATTTTTAGCCATGTGGGACGAGCAATTTTCGCCTAGATCAAAACACCATCGTACTAAAACTGCCGAAAAATGCCAGCTTTCATGTTCGATTGTGACTAAGTTTGTGAATTGATGGCACCATCCTGTTCGATGAACTGCACCTTGAAACCTTGCTCTAGCAACGTTTAAATCCCCTGTCGTACACATTTTGGGCGATATGCAAGCCTCTGTCGTAGGCACGCCAATCTCGCTATGGCGTGTATCCACAACAAGCGATACACTTGCGCATCTGTTCCGCAAGCGGAAATTTAATTCTGCTCAACCGATATAAACGAACACGAAACAACTTTAAGTTTGGTGAATTCGTCGGGCGAATACGGAACTTGCAACCCCTTGGAAAGAACACCAGTCGGTCATTTAATTGACGGCTGTTAACTCGGAGTGATAATTGAATGAGCGATCTAATCGCAGAACATGTTGATATGACCTTCACTATGCCTTCGGGAGAGCAGGTACATGCTCTGAAGGATGTTAGTTTCACGTTAAAAGAAGGCGAGTTGCTTTCGGTTCTAGGGCCATCTGGTTGCGGTAAAACCACGTTACTCAATTTGATCGCAGGCTTTTTACGGCCAACCGGCGGTAGTTTCCAGCTAAACAACCAGGAAATCACGGGTCCTGGTGTTGAAAGAGGCATGGTGTTTCAGCAGGGTGCGTTGTTTGAATGGTTAACCGTTGCAGAGAACGTCGACTTTGGCTTGCGGATGAAAAAATCACCGAAAGCTGAAAACAAGCGAAAAGTTGAAGAGTGGTTGGATATCGTTGGACTGCAAGGTTTTGGTGATACGCCAACGTACCAATTGTCTGGTGGTATGCAACAGCGAGTTGCTTTAGCGCGATGCCTCATTAACGACCCCGACGTCATACTCATGGATGAGCCGTTGGGCGCACTCGATGCGCTGACTCGCGAGAAAATGCAGTCGCTGGTTTTAAAGATTTGGAAAGAAACCGGCAAGACGATCATGATCATCACCCATTCAGTGGAGGAGGCGCTGCTGTTGGGTGAGCGGTTATTTGTGATGGCACCAAGACCTGGCCGATTACACAAAGAATATAACTTGCCGTTTGCTGAATGGGGTTTGGAGCAAGATCTTCGTGATGTGAAAAAACACGATGAGTTTGGTCGAGTCAGAGAAGAAATTCTCGGCATGATTTGGGATATGGAAGAAGAGATCATGGGGAAATCTGCATGAGCGAAATTATGCAAAGCCCTCGTGGCATTTTTGTGGCTGTTTTGTTTATCGCTTTACTATGCATTTTGGTCTGTGCAACTGTTTATGGTCGTCGGCTTGCAAAAACTGAAGTAACCGATCTTGTCTTTGGTAATCCTGAAAAAGCGTTGGGAGGGTGGCACTGGGTAATTTCAGGTGTTGCTACCGTACTTTTGCTGTGGCTGTATTTTTCTTGGGATGCGGCGCGAGCGTTTTTTCCGAATGCGTCGAACGAGCTATGCCAAGTGGCCAAAGTAGAAAGTGCGCTAATTCCGATGCGCTCGGCTTTTCCGTTTGAAGAGCGATTGCTGCGTGGTACCACTTTGTTGAATCGAGATGCGACTCAGCTTGCTTTATTGAAGAAGCAAGTTGGTAGCAATGACTTTACCGATGAGCAGAGAGCGCTACTTGTACCTTTGCTTGACCGACTAGTTACATTGCAGGCAGGACTTGCATCACCTGATAGTTTAGCGCCAGAAACCAGTACAGAGCTTGCCAGTATAAGTGAGCGGATTGATGCGGTTACTGCCATCTTAGACTCCGGTGAACTCTCCGATGCACAACTTGCAGCAGTGGCTAAAGCAAAAGATACGCAAGCAGGTTGGGGGCAAGCTAAGCCTGAGATACCAGACGATCCTGTCACGGCACGCGGCGCTATCTATAACGCTATCGCACCTGATTTGGAAGAAATTTCCAGCGACTTTGCTTCAGTGCGAAATACTAACCCGACTTTCCTGGCAGACGTTGCGGCTTTAGAAGCGGACATAAAGGCAATTCCTGCTGGTGAAGAAGTGGTGGAAGATTTCGGCAAGCAACTCAACAAAATGCTCAAGCGTATTGATGACGGTGCTGTATTTCCCCCAGGCACACTTGAACCAGTTGAGCAGTCTCTAACGAAATTGCATGCAGTTCAGCTAGCTAACAAAGGCAGCCTGAAATGGATTGATGCACTAGCTATGCCGGGTGGCAATATCCTTGCGGGCAACACCGCTTGTAGTGAGCAAGGTTCTGGTCGCTGGTTGCCAAAACCATCAGACACACTGGCAACGTTTTTACGGATGGCCAATCCTAGTATTGGTTTTAAAAACATACCGCTATTATCAATAAAGCAGAAGCCTTTGGCCGAGATGGTTGGATTTGTTGTTCCTGACTTTATCGCCGATTTGATTCCGGGAAGTTATCCACGCCATGGCGCAGATGGCACTATTGGTAATAACTTAAAAAGCAAAGTGCTCAACATTGCCACTGGAAACTTTCCTTCATGGTCAGTGCCGATTCCAACAGGACATGTTTGGGATTCAATTATGCGAGTGGTTGCCGGTTTGTTTTTCGGTATTTTACTGGGTGTGCCACTGGGTTTGTTGATGGGGCTTTCACGACTAGCTAAGGGCTTTTTTGATCCATTAATCGAGCTTTACCGGCCAGTACCTCCGTTAGCTTGGGCGCCACTGATCCTGACCATATTTGGTATTCATGATGACGGTAAAATCTTCCTCCTGTTTATGGTTGCATTTTCGATTATGGTTATCTCTGCCAGAACAGGTGCGACGGGTACACAGTTGTCTAAGATTCATGCGTCGCATTCGCTAGGTGCAAGTCGTTGGCAGATTCTTCGTAACGTTATATTGCCAAACTCTTTACCAGAAATTCTGACGGGAATTCGTATCTCGATTGGTGTTTGTTGGGGAACCTTGGTTGCAGCTGAAATGTTAGCTGGTACAACCGGTGTGGGTTTTGTCGAAAACGTGGCTCGTAAACAATCAGATTACGAGATCATCTGGATAACGATCATCATCCTGGGTTTGCTCGGTCTCATGTTTGATGTGATCATGCGCGGCATTATTAACAAGACGATTCCATGGCGCGGTAAGGGCTAATCAACTTGCAGTGTGGATAGCTATGTCAACAGGGCGCAGCGATTGCGCCCTTTAGCGGTATACTAAACAGATGAACTTGCTATACACGGTTGCCGCTTGCGCCTGCTACTAATCGAAGATGATACCGAGCTTGTCGGTTACATGAAGACCGATCTGGCCAAAGCTGGGTTCGCAGTCGATGTCGCAGACAATGGCATTGACGGTGAATTTCTCGGTGACAATGAACCCTACGACGCGGTCGTGCTCGATCTAGGTTTGCCACAAAAACCTGGGCTCGATATTCTTATGGCGTGGCGTAAACGTGGTAATCGCGTGCCAGTCATCGTGCTCACCGCGCGCGACGCATGGTATGAACGTGTCGATGGCTTCAAAGCCGGTGCCGACGACTATCTCGGTAAACCTTTTCATATCGAAGAGCTTGTTGCTCGTATTCAAGCGCTTATCTATCGTCGACATGGCAGCACATCAAATAACATCGAAACTGGGTCACTCAAACTCGACGAGGACTCTCAAGAAGTGGCTGTTGCCGACAAAGAAACGTATCAATTAACGGGCACCGAGTTTCGATTGTTGCGCTACATGATGCTCAACAAAGGCAAGGTGCTGTCAAAATCGCATTTATCAGATCATGTTTATGATCAAGACTCTGATCGTGACAGTAACTTGATTGAAGTGTATGTACGGCGCTTGCGCGAGAAAATAGGCAATCAAATGATTCTCACCAAGCGTGGTCAGGGTTATGTTTTTAACGACCCTAGTTAGTGGTCACAAGCGTTGAATTCGCTAGAAAGAAGTTTGCATATTGGGTTGGTGTTGAGTCTGCTCATTTTAATGCTTATCTTCTGGTGGACTGGTTCTCTTGCAAGCAAACTACTCACCAATAGCTTTGTTTACAATCGGCTTGAATCTGAAGCTGGCATTGTGGTCAGTGCGATCGAATTTCCAGAGTTCAATATCGATAGTCCACAGCTCGATGAGGGCAGATTTAATCCGGCTTACGACATGCCGACCTCAGGGAAATATTACGTTGTTCACTTTCAACCGAAAGGCGAATTCTTGTCCCGTTCGGCGTGGGAGCAACAGTTAGACGTTCCCGATCTTGCCCCCGGTCAAAAGCGCAAATCATCGCTTGAGGGGCGAGCTGGTGAGCCATTGTTGCTTTGGTCAGGTGGTTTTTCCAAACTCGGTCACGAGTTTACGGTTGCAGTAGCTGAAGACATCTCACCGATACAAGAACGGTTGCAAATATTTCAATGGTACTTCGCGGCAATTTCCTTGTTATTAATGTTTGCACTTGTCGCGGTGCAGCATTTAATTGTTCGGCACTCAGTACAAAAGTTAGATGCTATTCGTAACGATATGAATCGCCTTGAACATGGTCAAGCGGTATCACTTTCTGAAGATGTGCCAAGTGAAATTTTACCCTTGGTGCGTGAGTTCAATCGCTTACTTTTGCGGTTCGATCAGCGCTTACGTCAGTCGCGCAATTCAGTTGGAAATCTTGCACATTCGCTCAAGGGGCCGTTGAATCTGTTATTGCGTAACAGTGATGCAGAAGATATTTCCGAGCAGCAACGACGTGATTCGGTAGAGAGCAATGCGGAACGGATTAGACAACTTATTGAGAGTGAATTAAAGCGTGCTCGGCTAGCAGGACGAGGCACCGCAGGTCAGATATTTGATCTGGAAGAGGAGTTACCATCGTTGTGTGGGTTGTTGCAGCAGGAATACTCCGACAAAAAATTTGATGTGCGGTGGAGCATTGGTCCTGCAGTTGCGCTGGCGTACGATCGACAGGATATGCTGGAGCTCATCGGCAACTTGCTCGACAATGCCGTGAAGTGGTGCAATGGTGTGGTACTGATTAACGTGCACCAGGCCGAAGGCGTGCTGCTTGAAGTTGAAGATGATGGGCCAGGGTGTTCGCCAGATGAATTTAGTCGATTAATCGAGCGAGGAGTGAGACTCGATGAAACGGTTGCCGGCCATGGGCTTGGGCTATCTATCGTCAAGGACATCACCGACACTTACAATGGCACGCTTACGTTTGGTCGCTCGTCGCGGCTTGATGGGTTACGCGTCAGTGTGTTTTTACCCGATGAGGGTTAGCAGGGCGTTAAGTACGGCAGGTAGCCAAATTGATTAGCAGCGCCTACTTGCGCTGCACATAGCCAAATGTCTCGAGTAGCTGCGCCGCACAAGTGCACCGCGTCTATGATGCTTGGGACAGATCAATTACCGGTTTTTTATCGTTTTGTCGGAACAGCACCACCATGCCACCAATCGCCTGCACTATTTGGGCGTGGGCTTTACTCGAAAGGGCTAGCATCATGGCCTCACGAGCCTCTCTATCATCTGCTGCCACTTTAATTTTAACCAGCTCATGGTGGTCCAAAGCGATGTCCAGTTCTTTGTACACAGCATCGGTTAATCCGTGCTGACCGACGCGTACAACCGGTTTCAGGGCATGCGCTTTTGCTTTGAGGAACTTAACTTGTTTATTACTGAGTTCGGATTTGGACATCGGGATGTGATCGGTCTCGGTTGCGCAAGCGTAAAGAAAATTGAATAAGTCGTCTAAGGTCGTGGCACGCGCAGCATATTGCCCCTACACTTAACCACTCTATATCTACAAGTGTAACCGGCGAAGCCGATCGTGAGTCGAGGTAAAAGCAAAAGTAGTGACCGGTGGCTCAATGAGCACGTGAACGATCCGCATGTGAAACAAGCAGCTGCAGACGGATATCGCTCCAGAGCGGTCTACAAACTGATCGAATTAGACAAAAAAGACCAGCTAATAGCCCGTGGTTCCACGGTTTTGGAGTTGGGTGCGGCTCCAGGCGGTTGGACGCAATATATTGCAGAAAAAGTGGGTGATGCGGGTAAAGTAGTGGCGTCAGACATTCTGCCGATGGATTCAGTAGGTAATGTAACGTTCGTGCACGGCGATTTCACCGACAATGACGTAGCCGAGGCAATTGAACAAGCACTTGGAAAAGGGGGGGCCGACCTTGTTTTATCGGATATGGCACCCAATATTTCAGGTGTAGCGTCGAGTGATCAAGCGCGCGCAATGGGGCTGGCGGAGCTAGCACTCGACATGGCCAGCACTGTTTTGGATAAAAATGGTGCATTTGCGGCCAAGTTGTTTCAGGGAGAGGGCTTTGATGCCTACATAAAGGATGTGCGTAGTCGCTTTAAAAGTGTGAAGTTGCGCAAGCCGGCAGCGTCTCGACCTCGCAGCCGCGAGGTATATGTAGTGGCAAGGAACTTGATATCATAGCCGGCAAGAGTCCGGCAGTTTCGATCAATAATGATCACGTAAAAAGAATTGGGCTGTACGCCCAGTTCAGTGGAGTCAACTTTTGAACGACCTAATTAAAAACGTTCTGCTTTGGGTAGTCATCGCGATTATCCTAATGGCGGTTTTCAACAACCTAGGTGGCCAACGGCAGCCGAGCAATACTATCCCGTATTCAGAATTCCTTGACAGTGTCAAAGGTGGGCAGATAAGCGATGTGCAGTTCGACGGCGTGGAAATCACTGGCCAGCTTGCTGGGCAGAGGTTCACAACCTACAGTCCTGAGACTGATAACAGCTCATTGATCGGCGAGCTAGATCGCGCCAATGTGAACTTCCAGCGATCAGCTCCGGAGAATCCAAGCTTTCTGTTGAATATTTTCATCAGTTGGTTTCCGTTTTTCTTCCTCATCGGTTTGTGGATATTCTTTATGCGCCAAATGCAGGGCGGCGGTGGCGGACGGGGTGCCATGTCGTTTGGTAAGAGTAAGGCACGCTTGCTTAACGAAGATCAAGTCAAGGTCACCTTCGCTGATGTCGCTGGTGCAGAAGAGGCCAAAGAAGAGACCGGTGAGCTTGTACAATTTCTACAAGACCCAGGTCGCTTTCAAAAATTGGGCGGCAAGATTCCACGTGGCATCCTGTTAGTAGGCCCACCGGGAACTGGTAAAACGTTGCTGGCACGTGCGATTGCTGGCGAAGCGAAAGTGCCGTTCTTCACGATATCCGGTTCAGACTTCGTCGAAATGTTCGTTGGTGTCGGTGCATCACGTGTGCGTGACATGTTCGAACAGGCTAAGAAGCACTCTCCATGCATTATTTTTATTGATGAGATCGATGCAGTGGGTCGTCACCGTGGTGCGGGACTGGGTGGTGGACACGACGAACGTGAGCAAACACTAAATCAGCTACTAGTGGAGATGGATGGCTTTGACGGTAACGACGGTGTCATTATCATCGCTGCAACCAACCGACCAGATGTACTCGACCCAGCATTGCTTCGTCCCGGACGATTCGATCGGCAGGTTGTTGTGCCATTGCCAGATGTGCGCGGTCGCGAACAGATTCTTCGCGTTCACATGAAAAAAGTACCACTTGGCGATGATGTTCGTGCAGATCTTATAGCGCGAGGAACACCAGGATGTTCTGGTGCTGATTTGGCTAACTTGGTCAATGAGGCTGCCTTGTTTGCTGCACGTGAAAATGCGAAAAGTGTGGATATGGACCACATGGAGAAAGCCAAAGATAAAGTCATCATGGGTGCTGAACGCAAGTCCATGGTCATGACTGAAAAACAGAAACGTAATACTGCTTATCACGAAGCAGGGCACTGTATTGTCGGCTATTTGCTCCCTGATTATGCACCGATCTACAAGGTAACAATAATTCCTCGTGGTCGAGCCTTGGGCATGGCGTTGTTCCTGCCGGAAGGAGACCGAATCAGTATGAGCAAATACGAATGTGAATCCTGGATATCGGTAGCCTACGGTGGGCGAATTGCAGAGGGCCTTATATTTGGTGAAGAAAACATCACCACGGGGGCTTCAAGTGATATTCAAACGGCCACCAATATGGCGCGCGACATGGTTACACAGTGGGGATATTCTGAAAAGCTTGGACCACTAGCCTACAGTGAGCCAGAAACTGAGGTGTTCTTAGGTCGTAGTTCCGGGTCGAGTCATCAGAAAATGAATTCTGCTGAAACCATCAACGATATTGACGAGGAAATTCGCGCGATCATCGATAGCAATTACAAGCGTGCCACAACAATGCTTACCGATAACACCGACATTTTGCACAGCATGGCGGATGCGCTAATGAAGTATGAAACTATCGATCGTGGTCAGATCGATCGTTTGATGCGCCGCGAAGAAGTTGGAGAGCCTGCGGATTGGGGCGGCGACAACGCAACCGGTGGTGGCACTATGTCCGGTGGCACTGAAGCTAAAGATGAGTCAGAATCCAGCAGCGATGAAGAAGATGACGATACCCTTGATGATGGAGCGCCAAGCTTGCATTAGGTCAATGGGTAAGATTTTCTGAGCAACAAAAAAGCCGCATGTATTGCGGCTTTTTTGTTGGTTAGATTTTTGTGTGATTAATAGAAAGTGGTTAAGGGATGAAGTCGATAAACTGATCACCCGTGGCGGCCGTGTATCCAAACACATTGGGTGTTGGCATTGTGTTTGCCGCATAAGTATTGACTATTGTCCATCCTTACGCTCCGTCAGCGTAGAAGAGATCTTGCTGAGTAATATTATTGTTTGCTTATCCATTTTCATCTGTTGTGTGGTGATGATTGTAAAGTTATTGATCAATTGATATCCGCAACAGTACGTATGACTTGTATTAGGATTGTAAAACCTACTGGTCTGTCATACGAATTCACACTCATAACGCGCACAATAGCGCCCGACGTCTATAGTTCAGACTTGTTGCAAAGTTAGTGGTCCAATCAGATGAGCTCCAAGGTTCTTCAATGCGGCACGAGAGAACTCTGTCTCGAACGGGCGCAAATTATGGGCATTTTGAATGTCACGCCTGATTCTTTTTCCGACGGTGGGCGTTTTTTTGATCTTGATTCAGCGCTGATCCAGACCGAAGCGATGCTCAATGCCGGTGCCACCATCATCGATATTGGTGGGGAATCTACCCGCCCAGGTGCTGCAAGTGTGTCAGATCAACAGGAGATTGATCGCGTAATACCCGTTTTGGGTCATATCATTGACAGGTTTGACGCGATAGTCTCGGTTGATACTAGTAAGGCTGCGGTAATGAACGAGGCAGCCGCGGCTGGCGCTGGGATGATTAATGACGTACGGGCATTACAGGAGCCCGACGCGTTGCAAGCAGCGGTAGACAGTAAGTTGCCAGTCTGCCTTATGCATATGCTCGGACAGCCCCGAACTATGCAGAAAGCGCCGCAATATGACGATGTAGTCAATGAAGTGGCTGATTTTCTTAAAGAAAAAGTAGATATGTGCCGCTCTGCTGGTATTGGGCAAGATCAACTGCTGATCGACCCAGGCTTTGGATTCGGCAAAACATTGTCGCATAACGTGGAATTGCTAAGAAATATAGGCAAACTGGTCGATATAGCACCTGTGTTAATCGGTTTGTCGCGAAAAAGCATGGTTGCCGGAATGCTCGGCAACGATGAGATTGATCGAGTCACCGGCAGCGTAGTTGCTGCCATGCAGTGCGTCCAACGAGGAGCCAGTATTGTTCGGGTCCATGATGTAGCGCAAACAGCCCAGGCTTTACGGGTAATAAACGCCGTGGAATTCGGTTTAGATGACGTGGCAACAGCCACAACGTGATGACGGAAAACATGTCTAGAAAATATTTTGGTACTGATGGAATTCGCGGGCGAGTTGGGCAATTCCCAATGACTGCCCAGACCGTGATGAAGCTTGGCTGGGCCGCGGGTAAGGTGCTAGCGTCCAAGGGCAATCGAGAAGTGTTGATTGGCAAAGACACTCGTGTATCGGGTTATTTATTTGAATCGGCGCTGGAAGCAGGCCTTGCATCCGCGGGCATCAACAGCGGCATGTTAGGGCCGATGCCCACACCTGCGATCGCGTATTTAACCAGTACCTTTCGTGCGGCTGCCGGTATCGTCATTAGTGCATCTCACAACCCATACTACGATAACGGCTTGAAATTCTTTTCATCCGAAGGTTCAAAACTGCCTGACGAAATCGAACTTGAAATCGAAGCGATGATGGATGAAGAGATGACCACCGTTGAATCAGCGGACTTGGGTCGCGCAGTGCGTATCAACGACGCCGCCGGTCGTTACATCGAATTTTGTAAGAGCACGTTCCCATCTGGCTTGAAGCTTTCCGGTATGAAGATAGTTGTCGATGCGGCTAACGGTGCAGGCTATGACATTGCTCGCCGTGTATTCGAAGAGCTCGGCGCAGATGTTATTTCGGTAGGGGCCGAGCCAAACGGACTTAACATCAACAAAGATTGCGGTGCAACTGCGCCTGACAACCTGCGTGCTCACGTTTTACTAGAACGTGCTGATGTCGGTATCGCCCTTGATGGTGACGGCGATCGTCTGATAATGGTCGATCATCGTGGTGAAATTGTCGATGGCGATGAAATTCTTTATGTGCTGGCAAAAGCGCGGCATGCAGACGGCACGATGGTAGGTGGTGTTGCTGGAACGCTCATGACGAATCTAGGTCTCGAGCACGCGCTCGCAGAGATGAATATTCCGTTTGCACGTGGCGGTGTTGGTGATCGCTATGTCATGGAATTGTTGAAAAAGAATGAGTGGCAATTGGGTGGTGAAAATTCTGGCCACATCATTTGTCTTGATCGTGTCACTACTGGCGACGCGATTGTTGCAGCGTTAGAAGTGTTGTCGGTGCTTCGTAATACGGGTGAGCCATTGTCGAAACTGCGTGCAGACATGAATCTTTATCCGCAAGTGTTGAAAAACGTTCCATTAACTAAAAAAGTTGACTTCAGCGAAAATGTTGCGATTAACGCTGCCGTGAAGCAAGCGGAAGAGTCGCTAGGTGATAGCGGTCGAATTCTATTGCGTCCTTCTGGTACCGAACCATTGGTTCGAGTGATGGTTGAAGGGCAGGTTGCTAACGATGTTGAGCGAATTTGCGGGCAGGTGGCAAAAACGGTCGGCGAGGAGCTTGGCTAAGTTTGCTGCAACTTTGCTGAGTTGAATCAGTAAAAAATGATGGTAAAAAAGGCTCCCTTGGGAGCCTTTTTCTTGTTGGTTGCCGGATGTGTTCGCAGCAACACTCTGTTGCAGCTCATATCGTCGTGTAGCTTTAAATGGCCAATATTCGGTCTAGTTTGTCGGTGTTGCTGCTCGAGCACAACAGATTGTTGATTTATTAGCCCCAAACGCCTCCACAAGCTGGACTATTCACCCTAATATCAAGTATTCTTCTCGGTTTTGGTCGGTGGGCATTCTTTGTGGGCGCACGTAAATCAATAGTGGCGGGTAACTGGAAGCTGAACGGCTCTCGAGCGTCAGCGGTGGCGCTTGCAAAAGACGTCGCTGCAGGTGCATCTGGGTTGTCTTGCGAAATACTGGTTTGCCCAGGTTTTGCACATTTGAGTGATGTTCAAGCTGTGGTTGCCAATACATCAGTCAGTTTAGGTGCACAAAATTGTTGTGTTGCTACGACTGGCGCTTTTACTGGCGAGGTGGCAGCGCCAATGATCGGTGAATTTGGCGCACAATTTATTATTGTTGGGCACTCAGAACGGCGCGCTTTGTTTGGCGAATCAAGTGCATTGGTTGCTGAAAAAGCCAAATCTGTGCAACAGGCTGATATGCAGCCTATAGTTTGCGTAGGTGAGACGCTTGAACAACGCGAAGCCGGCAAGCTTGAGCAAGTCTTGGACGAGCAGCTTGATGCAGTGATTGTTCAGTTGGGTATTGGCGGTATTGCCCATAGTGTTATAGCGTACGAACCTGTTTGGGCCATTGGCACAGGTAAGTCGGCCAGTAGTGCACAGGCGCAGGAAGTGCATGCGATGATACGAAACAAGTTGGCGGCCCTGGATGCCACAGTGGCAGATAAAGTACAAATTTTATACGGTGGCAGCGTTAAGCCGGATAATGCGGAAGAATTGTTTTCACAGCCCGATATCGACGGGGGACTGATTGGTGGCGCAGCCTTAGATGCTGCATCCTTTTTGGCAATTTGCCAGGCGGCCACTTAATCAAAAAGAGGCATTGGTCTGCAGTTTTGCAGTCCGCTCGATTAAACAGACAAAAGCATGCATTGCATGCTGAATTGAGTAAGTCGCTTATTGGCTTACAAAGACTTAATTTTAGAGAGTAAACATGCAGTCCATCGCTTTGGTAGTACATGTCGCATTGGCAATCGCTGTAATTGGCCTTGTGCTCATTCAGCACGGAAAAGGCGCAGAAGCAGGCGCAGCCTTTGGTAGCGGTGCCTCATCGACCGTCTTTGGTTCGCGTGGTTCGGCCTCATTTCTTACCCGAGTCACTACGGTGTTAGCCTTTTTATTCTTTTGCACCAGCATGACATTGTTTTATCTTGCGGCCCACCGAGAGGGTGGAATAGCGAGTGTGGTTGATTTGCCTTCACTACAAGACTCTGCATCACCTGCGGGTGAATCTGATTTACCTTCGATCATGCCAAATGGCGAAGAGGCTCCAGCCGTGAATGGTTCTGAGAGCGATCTGCCTAGCGCGCCAGCGCCGAGGTCAGAATAACGTTCATCACTACGATCTCGTATGAACGCAAGTAGTATCCACGCCGACGTGGTGGAATTGGTAGACACGCTATCTTGAGGGGGTAGTAGCTCACGCTGTCCCGGTTCGAGTCCGGGCGTCGGCACCACATAAATGGTCTATAGCCATGGCATGGCAAACTTTTTGCCATGGTTATAACTGCACCAGTACGTTTAAATCCAAGCTGTTGATCTGTATGTTCACACTCCCCATGTGATGGGCTGTGGGCAGCTAGTGAGGTCATCTCAACAAGCAATTCATACAAAAAACGTCTTGAATAACCAACAATATACGTACTTATCTGCGATAATCGGGGGTTGGGTGCGGCTCCGGAGAAAACCTACGTGTTAGCTAATTATTTTCCAGTTCTATTGTTCATTTTGATCGGCCTTGTGGTCGGCGTAGTGTTATTGAATGCTGGACGGGTTATTGGGCCGTCTAATCCCAATGCACAAAAAAACTCACCATACGAGTGTGGCTTCGAAGCGTTCGAAGATGCGCGCATGAAATTTGATGTGCGTTACTACCTAGTCGCCATCCTGTTCATTATCTTTGATTTGGAAATAGCCTTTTTGATTCCGTGGGCCGTGGTGCTAGACAGCATTTCCGGTACAGCGTTCGCGGCAATGGCCCTATTTCTGTTTATTCTCGTAATAGGGTTTATCTACGAGTGGAAAAAAGGGGCACTTGAGTGGGAATAGAAGGCGTATTGGAAGAGGGGTTTGTAACCACCTCTGCCGACAAATTAATTAACTGGGCTCGAACTGGCTCGATGTGGCCGATGACGTTTGGTTTGGCTTGCTGTGCGGTTGAAATGATGCACGCTGGTGCTGCTCGATACGATCTTGATCGATTCGGTGTCATTTTCCGACCTAGTCCGCGTCAGTCCGATGTCATGATTGTGGCTGGCACGTTGGTAAATAAAATGGCGCCTGCACTGCGTAAAGTTTATGACCAGATGCCCGACCCGAAGTGGGTTATTTCCATGGGATCCTGCGCTAACGGTGGTGGCTACTATCATTATTCGTATGCGGTGGTCCGAGGGTGCGACAGAATCGTACCGGTCGACGTGTATGTTCCTGGTTGCCCTCCAACAGCTGAGGCCTTGCTGTATGGAATTATGCAACTTCAGAATAAAATTCGTAACACCAATACGATTGCTCGCTAAGTCATGTTGGTAAGCCATATAGACAAAAAAATGCAACGACCAGCTGGAACACTTATGTTGAACAAACTAAGCCAGTCAGTGCCTGTTCAATGGGGCTGCATCGAAGTGTGCAAGAGGAACGCGGCATGAGTTCAAGACCAGAACAAATGTGCGCAACACTACAGGCGCTTTTTCCAGAAAACGATTCAATTCACGTTGATATTGATCTGGTCAGCATGTCGGTTGCGGCGGATAACCTGATTGAAGTTGCCACTCAATTGCGTGATAATCCAGAGTGTGCGTTTGCTCAACTCAGTGATTTGTGCGGCGTTGACTACGCAACTTACGGTGAAAGCGAATGGTCAACTGACACGGATACCAGCGCGAGTTTTAGTCGCGCAGTAGACGCATCCTCAGTTGGTACGCTTACATTCAATACCGGACTCGAACTACCGAAGTTAAGTCACCCACGATTTGCGGCTGTCTCGCACTTACTCTCGCTTGACCACAATGTGCGCGTTCGCGTGCAGTGCCTAGCGCCAGACGATGATCTTCCAATGGTACCGTCTCTTACGCCCATTTGGTCTGGTGCAGAATGGTTCGAACGCGAAGCGTTTGATCTCTACGGTATTTTGTTCGATGGACATAATGATTTACGCCGACTGTTAACCGACTACGGCTTTGTCGGACATCCATTTCGAAAAGATTTCCCGCTCATCGGCAACGTAGAAATGCGTTACGACCCTTTGAAAAAGCGCGTGATCTACGAACCTGTATCGATAGAGCCGCGTGTACTTGTACCTCGCGTTATTCGTGAAGACAGCCGATACGAAAGTGGCGAAGTACCAGCCGGGGAAGACGCTAACAATGCCTGAGATTCGAAACTACACACTGAACTTTGGTCCACAACATCCTGCGGCCCACGGCGTTTTGCGCTTGGTTCTTGAGATGGATGGCGAAGTTGTTGAGCGTGCTGACCCGCATGTCGGCTTGCTTCACCGCGGCACTGAAAAGTTAATAGAGAGCAAGCCTTATAACCAAAGCATTGGTTACATGGACCGTCTCGATTATGTATCAATGATGTGCAATGAACATGGCTATGTCATGGCTATTGAAAAGTTACTCGGTTGTGAAGTGCCAGAACGAGCGCAATACATCCGCGTCATGTTCGACGAAATTACTCGCATACTGAACCACCTTATGTGGCTCGGTGCGCACGGGCTAGATGTTGGCGCTATGTCAATGTTCCTTTATTGCTTCCGCGAACGTGAAGACCTGATGGATTGCTACGAAGCAGTCTCTGGTGCTCGTTTACATGCAACTTACTACCGGCCAGGTGGCGTTGCACGCGACCTTCCTGATCGTATGCCGAAGTACGAAGCTTCAAAATGGCGTAGTGTTTCTAACGCTGAAAAAATGAATGAAGCTCGTGACGGCTCTATGCTCGATTTCCTTGAAGACTTTACTAAGCGTTTTCCTGGTTACGTCGATGAATACGAAACACTGTTAACTGATAACCGCATATGGAAACAGCGTACCGTGGGTATTGGTGTTGTGACTCCCGAGCGTGCCTTGCAGTTAGGTTTTACCGGTCCAATGCTGCGTGGTTCAGGTATTGAGTGGGACTTACGCAAAAAGCAGCCTTATGAAGTTTATGACCGAATGGAATTTGATGTTCCAGTCGGTACAAACGGCGACAGCTACGATCGTTACCTTTGTCGTGTTGAAGAAATGCGTCAGTCGAATCGCATTATTAAGCAATGCATCGATTGGCTGCGCGTAAACCCGGGTCCGGTATTAACCGAAGACCATAAAATTGCACCTCCACGTCGCGCTGATATGAAAGGTGATATGGAAGCACTTATTCATCACTTCAAATTGTTTACTGAAGGTTTTTGTTTGCCCGCAGGTGAAGCTTATGCGGCGGTTGAGCATCCCAAAGGGGAGTTTGGTTGCTACCTTATTTCTGATGGTGCGAATAAACCTTACCGATTGAAAGTACGTGCACCTGGGTTCGCGCATTTGGCATCACTTGACGAAATGGCCCGTGGGCACATGTTATCTGATGTGGTCGCCATCATAGGGACACAAGATATCGTGTTTGGTGAAATAGACCGATGATCAATAATAGTAGAGTCCGTACAAGCGGAGGCATAGCCGAATGAGTTCATTACCCTCAGACGTAACCTTGCCAGACCCGGCGCAGGTTTTAAACCAGCATTCCATTGATGAGATCAATGAAGCGCTCGCTTTGTTTCCTGACGATCAGAAGCAGAGTGCCGTATTGGCTGGATTGCATGTAGCGCAGCATCAAAACAAAGGTTTCTTAACCAACGAGTTGATGGATGCGGTCGCTGCAATGCTCGATATGCCGCCAATCGCTGTATATGAAGTAGCTAGTTTCTACTCAATGTACGAGACGAAACCAGTAGGGCGTCATAACGTGGCTATTTGCACTAACATCAGCTGCATGTTGATGGGGTCAGATGCAATCGTTGAACACGTTGAGAAAAAGTGCGGCATCAAGTTGGGCGAAAGTACACCTGATGGTCGTATCTATTTAAAGGTTGAGGAAGAATGCCTCGCTGCTTGCGCTGGTGGGCCTATGATGCAGGTAGATCACGTTTACCACACGAATCTTACCACTGAAAAAGTGGACGAGATTCTTGATGCACTGGACTAGGGGCGATTAAATTATGAGTGTTCCTCCGCAGAATCAGGTGTGCTACACCACCTTGCAATTCGACGAGCCGTGGACTTATGAGAACTACCTGAAAACAGGTGGCTTCAAAGGTCTGCAAAGAATTGTTGATGAAAAGTTATCACCAGAAGACGTTGTCGATATCGTTAAAGCCTCAGGCTTGCGTGGTCGAGGCGGCGCTGGTTTTCCAACCGGTTTGAAGTGGAGCTTCATGCCAAAGGAAAGTCCACAAAGTTATTTTGTGGTTAATTCAGATGAGTCTGAGCCTGGTACTTGTAAAGACCGAGACTTAATTCGTTTCAACCCGTTTGCTTTAGTTGAAGGCATGGTTATCGGTTGTTATGCGATTCGTGCAAGCGTTGGTTACAACTACATGCGCGGCGAATTTATGGATGAAGTTAGTTCTCGCTTTCAATACGCGTTGAAAAAATCTTACGAAGAAGGGTGGGTTGGAAAGAATATTAAGGGCAGTGGTATCGATATAGAAGTGATCAGCACGCTGGGCGCAGGTGCCTATATCTGTGGTGAAGAGACCGCCTTACTAGAATCTCTTGAAGGCAAGAAAGGCCAGCCGCGTTTTAAGCCGCCATTTCCTGCAGGATTTGGTTTGTATGGTAAACCGACCACGATTAACAACACTGAATCGGTTGCGTCAGTTTCTGCGATCATGCGCAACGGTCCAGAATGGTTTGCCGACATGGGCATTGAAAAAGCGGGCGGGCAAAAGTGTTTCTCAATTTCAGGTCATGTCGCAAAGCCCGGTAACTTTGAAATTAACCTTGGTACCCCTTTCAGTGATTTACTAGAGCTTGCAGGTGGAATGAGAAACGGTATACCGTTAAAAGCGGTAATCCCAGGTGGCTCATCTGTTCCGGTTGTCCCAGGGGACCAAATGATGAAAACCAATATGGACTATGACTCAATCGGTCAAGTCGGTTCCATGCTGGGTTCAGGTGCCGTTATCGTTATGGACGAAACCACTGATATGGTCGTTGCATTGCGCCGACTTTCGCGTTTCTACTTTTCAGAATCTTGCGGGCAGTGCACACCGTGTCGTGAAGGCACGGGTTGGTTATATCGCATGCTTACCCGTATTGTGGAAGGCAAAGGACAACCAGAAGACATCGCGAAACTTGAAGATGTTGCTGGCAAAATTGCGGGACGTACCATCTGTGCGTTAGGTGATGCGGCAGCTATGCCGGTACAGAGTTTTGTAAAACATTACCGCCACGAATTCGAATATTACATTGAGCACAAGCGAAGCCTAGTTGGCGATAAGCTTGGTGCCGTAGCTTAAGACTATGAGCGACGACGACATTCAAATCACGGTTGATGGCCAATCGCTTAAAGCAAAGCGCGGTCAGATGCTAATTGAAGTTACCGATGCAGCTGGGGTCGATATTCCTCGATTCTGCTACCACAAGAAATTGTCGGTAGCCGCTAATTGCCGCATGTGTTTGGTGGAAGTTGAAAAAGCACCTAAACCGTTGCCAGCATGCGCAACCCCTGTCATGCCAGACATGGTAGTTAAAACAAAATCCAAACTAGCCCGCGAAGCACAGCAGGGCACCATGGAATTTTTACTCATCAACCATCCTCTCGATTGCCCTATTTGTGATCAGGGTGGCGAGTGTGAATTGCAAGACGTTGCTATGGGATACGGTGGTAGTGCATCGCAATACACCGAAGGCAAGCGTGTTGTTATGGATAAATACATCGGTCCGCTCATTGCCACCGAGATGACTCGTTGTATTCACTGCACACGTTGTGTTCGTTTCGGTGAAGAGATAGCCGGTATTCGTGAACTCGGCGCGACTGGTCGTGGTGAGTCAGTTCGAATTGGTACTTATATAGAGAAGTCGGTTGTGTCAGAAGTTTCTGGCAACGTTATCGATATTTGCCCAGTGGGTGCATTAACCGCTCGACCATCACGTTATACCGCTCGTTCATGGGAATTGAACCAGCAGGCCGGTATATCGCCACACGATAGTGTGGGTTCAAATGTTTTTGTACACATCGATGGCAGCAAAGTTAATCGTGTTATTCCACGTGACAATGAATCAGTTAACGAGGTCTGGATTTCAGATCGAGACCGTTTCAGCTATCAAGGTCTAACCAGCAGCGATCGCGTAACGGCTCCAATGATCAGAGTTGACGGCAAGTTGGTTGAGTCTGACTGGTCTACTGCATTGGAAAAAGCCACTGACATTTTGAAAGCTGGTGGCAATGATCTAGGTGTTCTCGTGTCCCCCTCTTTGCCAGTAGAAGAACTGTTCATAACTCAAAAGCTTGTACGTGCCATGGGTACGAACAATATTGATCATCGCTTAGGTCAAACTGATTTCAGTGCACAATCTACCAGCCCAGTTATGCCTTGGTTAGGTATGCAATTGTCTGATCTTGAAACACTGGATGCGGCGTTGCTTGTTGGTTCGAACATTCGTAAAGATCAACCGATTGCGGCTCTTAGGTTAAGAAAGTCAGCGCTGAAGGGCGCAAAAATCAGTTTTCTTAATCCAAAAACATTTGCACAGCATTTCGATGCGGCAGAGCTTTTAACTGCACGTTACGATCACCTTGTTGAAGAACTGGGTTGTATCGCCAGCGCTGCAGGTGCTGACTTGTCTGGATTGGACAAAGCACCAAAATTTAATGTCACCGAACAGCATCAACGCATTGCTGATGCCTTGAAAGAGGGTGAACGATCAGCCGTTATGTTGGGCAACATCGCAGTGCAGCATCCAGCGTATGCGCAATTGCAACTATTAGCCGGTGCGCTGAGTTCTGCAACGGGTGCGACTCTGTCTATGTTGCCGGAGCGTGGCAATACAGCCGGTGCATGGCTCACGGGTGTGGTACCACACCGATTGGCTGGTGGTAAAGATGCCTCTAAAGTTGGGCTGCATGCTGGCGAAATGTTAGAAAAATCGTTAAAGAATTATTTACTGGTGGGTGTTGAAGTTGAATTTGATGCGGCTAATCCTGCGCAGGCGGTTAAGTCGCTCAGTGGGGCAGACGGTGTTGTTAGCGTTAGTGCTTTTTTAAGTGACAGCGTACGCGCGTATGCGGACGTTGTATTGCCAATGGCTACGTTCCCAGAAAGTTATGGCACATACGTCAATGCTACTGGTAACTGGCAAACGGCAAAGGGTGCCAGCATGGCACCTGGCGATGCTCGACCTGTTTGGAAAATTATGCGAGTGCTGGCTGATGCTCAACAACTATCAGGCTTTGGATATGAGAGTCCAGAAGCGCTAACCAAAGAAGCACAACAACAGTGCGGTTCCATCGAGTTGAACAATCTCACTAAAATGAAGGACATCACTTACTCTGCGCATTCAAACGATGCCATGGTTCGCGCCGGTGAGACGCCCATTCATGCAACGGACCCATTGGTGCGTCGTTCGCAGCCTTTACAAAAATGTGCTGACGGTAAACAAGCCTTTGCGTCGATGTCGAAAGTCGAAATGGATAAACTCGGTGTGGTCGATGGCGACACGGTCAAAGTGAAGCAGGGCGGTGGAACTGCGGAGCTGTCTGTTTGCTTTGACGATAGTGTGCCAGCTGGGTGCGTTTGGGTGCCAACGGGTTTACCTGAAACACAAATGCTTGGCGAAGTTTTTGGTGCAGTGGAGGTACACAAAGCATGATCGATGGAATCCTTCATACGCTGTGGACGGTCATCAAGATCGTCATCATCATGGTGCCACTGATTATCAGTGTGGCGTACCTGACCTTGGCGGAACGAAAAGTTATTGGTTCAATGCAAGTGCGTGTCGGTCCAAACCGAGTGGGTTGGAAAGGCCTAGGTCAGCCGTTCGCCGATATGTTCAAGTTGATGACAAAAGAAGTCATCATCCCAACGAACTCATCAAAGTTCTTGTTTTTGACCGCACCCATTTTGTCATTGGCACCAGCTTTGGCTGCATGGGCTGTTATCCCATTTGCCGACGGTTTGGTGCTTGCTGATGTTAACGCGGGGCTTTTATATGTGCTGGCAATGACATCAGTTGGTGTCTACGGCGTCATCATCGCTGGTTGGGCATCGAATTCAAAATACGCGTTTCTAGGGGCCATGCGCTCAGCTGCGCAAATCGTTGCATACGAAATAGCTATGGGCTTTGCGCTCATTGGTGTTTTGATGGTCGCAGGTTCTTTGAATCTAGGTGACATTGTTCGCGCTCAATCTGGTGGATTTTTTAGTTGGTTCCTAATACCGCTACTACCGTTAGCCGTGGTCTATTTTATATCCGGCGTTGCTGAAACTAACCGCGCACCGTTTGATGTAGCGGAAGGTGAGTCGGAAATCGTTGCAGGCTTCCATGTTGATTACTCTGGTATGGCATTCGCAGTTTTCTTCTTGGCGGAATACGCCAACATGATCATGATCGCGGCGCTAACCTCCATCATGTTCTTGGGTGGCTGGTTGTCCCCAATCGATGGTTTTGGCGATGGTATCCACTGGTTCTTGATTAAAACCGCTTTCTGCTTGTTCTTATTTTTATGGTTTCGCGCAACGTTCCCGCGTTATCGCTACGACCAAATCATGCGATTGGGTTGGAAGGTTTTTATTCCAGTAACCATTGTCTGGATTGCCGTGGTTGGCTTTGCTGTGTATTTCGAGCTTGGCCCTTGGTTCCAAATACGCGCTAACGGGATGGCGACATGACCGGTTCAATAAAAGATTACGTCAAAACGTTTGCACTGTGGGAATTGCTCAAAGGCATGCGCTTGACAGGTAAGTACTTCATCTCTAAAAGCATCACCATTCAGTACCCTGAAGAGAAGACACCGCAATCGCCACGTTTTCGTGGATTACACGCATTGCGTCGCTATCCTAATGGAGAAGAGCGCTGCATCGCCTGTAAGTTATGCGAAGCAGTGTGCCCTGCATTAGCTATTACGATTGAGTCAGAGCAACGCGCCGATAACACGCGCCGCACCACACGCTATGACATCGATTTGTTCAAGTGTATTTTTTGTGGATTTTGCGAAGAGGCATGCCCGGTAGATTCGATCGTTGAGACTCGTATCTTTGAATATCATTTTGAAAATCGCGGTGAACAAATTATGACCAAAGACAAGCTGCTTGCTATTGGTGATAAGTACGAAGATCAGATTGCTGCTGATCGGTCCGCCGATGCTGCTTTTCGATAGGGGGCTGTTATGAATTTTGAACTGTTCATCTTTTATATTTTTGCCGCCATTTTGATATTTGCTGCATCGCGCGTTATTACCGTGCGTAATCCGGTATTTGCGGCTATGTTCCTGGTGCTTACGTTCTTTACCTGTGCTGGTATTTGGATGTTACTAGAAGCAGAATTTCTAGCCATTACCCTCGTGCTGGTTTACGTTGGTGCGGTTATGGTGTTGTTCTTGTTCGTGGTTATGATGCTCGACATTAATATCGAACCCAAGCGCGAAGGTTTTGTTTCGTACTTGCCTGTTGGATTGTTAGTAGGGGCGATCATGCTGTTAGAGATGGTCTTCTTAATTACGCAGCGATACTTTAAGAATGAGAACTTTCCTATTCCAGCGCGAGCTGGCGCTGAGGTGAGTAACACCGAGCAGCTAGGGTTGTTGTTATACAGTGAGTATTTGTTCCAGTTCGAAATTGCGGCGATCATTTTATTGGTTGCGATAGTCTCGGCTATTGCACTAACCATGCGCCGTCGACCAGAAACGAAATACCAAAAGCCTTCAGAACAGATCAGTGCCACCAAAGAAAAGCGTTTGCGAATTGTGCAAATGCCGACTGAAAAACGCTAAGGACTGGAATTTAAAAAATGATTTCACTCTCTCACTATTTAACGCTTGGCGCTATCTTGTTTTGCCTCAGCGTGGTTGGTATCTTCCTGAATCGAAAAAACGTCATCATTTTGTTGATGTCTATCGAGCTTATGTTGCTTGCGGTTAATTTGAACTTCGTTGCCTTTTCGCATTTTCTTGGCGATGGGGCAGGGCAGATATTTGTATTCTTTATTCTTACCGTGGCAGCTGCTGAGGCGGCTATTGGTTTGGCGATTTTGGTTGTGTTGTTTAGAAACAGACAAACCATAAACGTGGCCGATCTTGATGAGTTGAAGGGGTAAGACATGAAATTTTTCTACACCCTGATACCACTCGCGCCATTGTTTGCCGCTATTGCGGCTGGTTTTTTTGGTAAGCAGTTAGGTCGAGTTAATTCTCACCGCGTAACCATCGCTGGTGTGGGAATCGCTTTTCTGCTTTCCTGTATTGCGTTTTTCAAAGTCGTGATGGGTGATGCACCTGTCTTTAACGAGACGATCTACACCTGGATGATCAGTGGTGGCATTCATTTCGAAATCGGCTTTTTGGTTGATAACCTGACCGTACTCATGATGTTAGTAGTCACCTTTGTGTCATTAATGGTGCACATCTATACCATTGGCTACATGGATGAAGACCCGGGTTATCAGCGCTTCTTCAGTTATATATCACTGTTCACGTTTTCCATGCTTATGCTGGTTATGTCGAACAACTTCCTACAACTGTTTTTTGGTTGGGAAGCGGTCGGCTTGGTGTCGTACTTATTGATCGGATTCTGGTTCAAGAAAGACACAGCGATATTTGCCAACATGAAAGCGTTCCTAGTAAACCGGGTCGGTGACTTTGGTTTCTTGCTTGGCATTGCAGGCATTGTGTATTACACCAACAGCTTGAGTTACGTTGATGCGTTTGCTGCTAAAGATGCGATTGCCGGGGAAACCATGACGATCCTGGGTAACGTTGAATGGCAAGCTATTACGGTTATCTGTATTTGCTTGTTCATCGGCGCAATGGGTAAATCTGCGCAGGTGCCTTTGCATGTGTGGCTACCGGATTCAATGGAAGGCCCAACACCTATTTCTGCATTGATTCACGCAGCGACAATGGTTACCGCTGGTATCTTTATGGTGACGCGTATGTCTCCACTGTTTGAGTTATCAGAGGCGGCATTGAGCTTCGTGCTCATTATTGGATCGATTACGGCCCTGTTTATGGGCTTGGTCGGTATCATCCAAAATGACATCAAGCGAGTGGTTGCTTATTCCACCTTATCGCAATTGGGTTATATGACAGTTGCACTGGGTGTGTCTGCATATTCTGCGGCGATCTTTCACTTAATGACTCACGCTTTCTTCAAGGCACTATTATTTCTTGCTGCAGGGTCGGTCATTATCGCGCTGCACCACGAGCAGGATATTCGCAAAATGGGTGGGCTTAAGAAGTATATGCCGATCACGTACTGGACCTCATTGATTGGTTCTTTAGCACTTATTGGCTTTCCAGGCTTCTCTGGATTCTTCTCGAAGGACATCATTATCGAAGCGGTACACAAATCTACAATTCCTGGTGCAGGCTTTGCCTACATCTGCGTTTTGTTGGGTGTGTTCATTACTGCATTTTATTCATTCAGGATGTTCTTCTTGGTGTTCCATGGCAAAACACGCATGGATAAACACACAGCAGAGCACGCTCATGAGCCGCCTCGTGTGGTGACTTGGCCACTCATTCTGTTAGCGATTCCGTCTGTCATTATCGGTTGGATGACGGCGGGTAATGTCGTGTTTGGCGATTTCTTTAAAGGCATTATTGAGGTAACACCTCCCCACGATGTGATAGACAGACTCGGTGAATACCATGGTGGCCTTGGATTTATCATGCACGGCTTTCAAGGTCCAGCAGTGTATCTGGCTGCAGCCGGCGTCATCTGCGCCTATGTGTTCTATCTTGTATCGCCAGGTATTCCTGCGATGCTAGACAGCAAGCTCGGTTTCTTCCGACGCATTCTTGAGAACAAATACGGTTTTGATGATTTTAATCAAGCGGTGTTTGCAGGGGGCAGTGTCAAACTTGGCCACAAGCTTTGGAAATCAGTAGACATGGGTATTATTGATGGTCCGCTCGTTAACGGTTCAGCGAAAAGTGTTGGACTGTTTGCGGGTTTCGCTCGATTTTTTCAATCGGGGTACTTGTTCCACTATGCGTTCGCCATGATCGTTGGTTTGCTCGGTATGCTTACCTGGTTCCTTTTTAACTAAACGTATTCGGACGACACCCGTGACAGATTCCAGCTCAATCATACTCAGCCTGACCATCTGGATACCCATACTGGGTGGCCTGATGACCATGGCAATGGGTAATGCTAAATCCCGACCGTTTGCGCTTGGCGTATCGGTACTTACTTTGTTGGTCAGTTTGCCGTTGTATTTTGGTTTTGATAAAACCACGGCAGCCATGCAGTTCACGCAGAACGCGGCATGGTTACCCGGCTTTGATATCAACTACACCTTGGGTGTGGATGGTATTTCGATGCCACTGATTATCCTCACCACGCTAATTAACGTGATTGTTGTTATCTCTGCTTGGGAAGTTATAAAAGATCGGCCGGCAATGTATTTGGGTTCATTCCAAATCATGACCGGTCTGATGATTGGTGTTTTCTCATCACTAGATGCCATTTTGTTCTACATCTTTTTCGAAGCCACACTTATTCCGATGTTCTTGATTATTGGTATTTGGGGCGGACCGAATCGTGTGTACGCCACTATCAAATTTTTCTTGTATACGTTCCTCGGTTCGGTGTTCATGCTTATTGCATTGATCTACTTGTACACAGAAGGGCAGACCTTCAGTATTTTAGGTATGCATTCTTTGGAACTTGGAGAGAAGCAACAGTTCTGGATATTCTTGGCGTTCCTTGTGGCGTTTGCCGTAAAAATTCCCATGTGGCCAGTACATACTTGGCTACCCGATGCGCACGTTGAAGCACCAACAGCGGGTTCTGCCGTATTGGCCGCCATCATGCTCAAAATGGGTGGCTATGGTTTCATTCGATTCAGTCTGCCGATTACGCCTGATGCCAGTGCGCGAATGGATGGCTTCATGATTACCATATCGCTTATTGCGATTGTTTATATCGGGTTTGTGGCATTGGCTCAACGTGATATGAAAAAGCTTATTGCATACTCATCCATTTCCCACATGGGTTTTGTGACTCTCGGTATTTTTATCGCGTTTATCCTAATCGGCAAAGGCGACTCAGCAGGGGTTGCGCTTGGTATTGAAGGTGCCATCATGCAAATGATTTCGCACGGTTTTATCTCAGCTGCCATGTTCTTGTGTGTTGGCGTTTTGTACGATCGTATGCACAGTCGTGAAATTGCAGACTACGGTGGTGTTATGAACACCATGCCGTACTTTGGTGCGTTCATGATCTTCTTCTCAATGGCCAATGCAGGCTTACCGGGCACATCAGGTTTTGTTGGAGAGTTCATGGTTATATTAGCCAGCTTCAAAACCAACTTTTGGATAGCGTTCCTTGCTGCATTAACGCTGATATTGGGTGCGGCTTACACATTATGGATGGTGAAGCGGGTCATTCTCGGTGAGATCGCTAACGACAAAGTAGCGGCCCTGACCGACATCAACCGACGGGAGTTCTGGATGCTTTCCTTGCTTGCATTCTTCGTCTTATTACTAGGTGTGTTACCGAGTTTGGTTACCAGCGTGATGCATGCGTCGGTGGAGAATTTGGTGCAACACATTTCAATTTCAAAGTATTAGGCGCGTAACATGGATAATCTACAGATTGCTACGCCGGAAATTTTCCTACTGACCGCCACGTGTGTGGTGTTGGTTGTTGGATTGTTCCTAAAACGTGAACAACTACATCTGAACTACTGGATGGCGCAAGCCGTGCTCGTGGTCACCATGATCATGACGACATCGCAAATTGGCGATGAGCCAATGAGTGCGTTCTCCGGTGCTTACGGCATCGACACCATGAGTGCGAGCTTGAAGAGTTGGATACTGGCCATTGTGTTCGGTGGCTTTCTTTACTCACGCGATTACTTAAGTGAGAGAAAAATTGCTCGCAGCGAATACTACATGCTCGGTTTGTTTGGTACAGCTGGCATGATGATTATGGTGTCGGCGACTAATATGCTCACCATCTATCTTGGCTTAGAACTACTTGCTCTATCGCTATATGCAATGGTCGCTTTGTATCGCAACAACAGTGCAGCATCGGAAGCTGCGATGAAATACTTCGTACTGGGCGCATTAGCTTCGGGCATGTTGTTGTATGGCATTTCGATGGTTTACGGCGCTACAGGTACATTGCACCTAAACGTGGTAAATGAAGTTCTCGCTGGTGGCAACGAGCGCAGTGTTGGTGCGCGATTTGGCTTGGTATTCATCATCGTTGGACTCGCGTTCAAACTTGGTGCTGTACCGTTTCATATGTGGGTACCCGATGTTTACGATGGTGCGCCAACATCGGTCACGTTGTTTATATCGACGGCGCCTAAAATTGCTGCATTCGCCATGTTGATTCGTCTGCTAGTCGATGGTCTGCCGGTATTGCATGCAGATTGGCAGCAAATGTTATCGATACTGGCGGCTTTATCAGTCATTGTCGGTAACCTGGTTGCGATCGCCCAAACCAATATCAAACGTATGCTCGCGTACAGTACGATTTCCCATGTTGGATTTTTACTAATGGGCATTGTCGGTGTGAGCGCAGCAGGGTATAGCGCGTCTATGTTCTATGCCATCGTTTACGCCTTTACCACGCTGGCGGCTTTTGGTGTACTACTAGCCTTGTCTCGTGATGGATATGAAGCGGTAGAGCTGACCGACTTGGCTGGCCTTGGCAAACGTAACGTGTTGCTTGCAGGTGTGATGGCAGCAGCAATGATATCGCTTGCGGGTGTCCCACCGTTGGTTGGCTTTTACGCAAAGCTCTCAGTGCTTAAGGCTGTTATCGATGGTGGCTATATGTGGTTGGGTATCATCGGTGTGTTTATGTCGGTTGTTGGTGCTTTTTACTACTTGCGTGTGATCAAGTTGATGTTCTTTGATGACCCAATCGTTCAGACAGAGCTAGAGACAGCAACAGACGTAACAGCGGGTTTGGCAGTTAATGGCCTAGCATTATTGGTGTTTGGCATTATGCCTGGTCTGATCATGGGTGTTTGTATAGCTGCATTTGCATAATTTGAATGAAAGAGGTTGTCTCGGAAGCGTTACTGCCTTATAATTCTCGAAATCAGATGCGGGGTGGAGCAGTCTGGCAGCTCGTCGGGCTCATAACCCGAAGGTCGTAGGTTCGAATCCTACCCCCGCTACCACAACATATTCGCAAGTCGTTTTGTATTCAGGACGCATCTGGCGAAGTAAAAGAAGCCGCACTAAGCGGCTTTTTTTATGCGTGATGTTCCGTCCCGAATTACGTTGACATAATTAATCTGTTCGCTCGACAGATGATGCCACATACAACACCGCACCACCACTCTGTGCAACATTGACCGATACCCGTTCAATATCCCCGGGACTAGAAAAGTCACCCATTTGCGCACGTATTGCTGCGGGGAATACGAACGAGCCGTCGTCAATAACAGTGCAATCAACAGATATAATTTCAGTGAAGTTAGGTGAAAATGTGGATGCATAAATATCAATAAAGGAATTGGGCTTGCTGCTTGCGACCCAACTAAAAGTGGTATTGGCTGTGAACGGCTCCCCACTAGCTGGTGTGCTTACCTGTAAGGGGTCGGTTGCCGGAATCGCAACACTATTAAACGCTGGGAAATCGTCGCCCGGAATATTGATGCTCAAGTTAGCAGGGGCAGGCGCGGGTAAAACGACGTCGTCATCCATCGTATAAAGTACAAAACCGAATTGCTCATTTTTCACTAGTTCGGCGTAACTTCCTGAAGGACTGCTAATCGTGAGTACATCTCCCGCGCTGATAAAATTCACTACCAGGTCGCCAAAGCTATCCGGTAGGATGGTCGCATCGGCGGTTAGGCTAATGTTCGTCACTTCACATGAGTCAGTTGTGGGTCGGTATTCTTCTAGAAGAACCGTCGGTGCTATTTGCTGTGGAATTGAGTAGAAACCTGCTTCAAATGATACGGGTTCCTCATCATCTGTAGTAACAATTCCGAATTTAGTTATGCCTGTCGCACCACCAATATCAGTATTTTCACCGCCTGAAGCAAGTTCATCAATGCTCCCATCTGATGTACCACCTGTTAAGCCCATGTCAGCTCCAGCCATGGTGGTTTCATCTAATATTGGTCTGTTTGTATTGCCTTCAGCGCTGGCAGCATCTGTAGTGGCCTCTGTTGTGCCAACGATGTTGCCTGCATTAGAACCTGCTGTTCCATCAAGGGGTATAGACTCGTCTGATGAGCTACCGCCTCCGCAGGCGCACAAAGTTAACGAAATGGCTGTATACGCAATGATTTTTTTCATAATGATGATCTCGTCTACCGTCTATGAATGAATTTGAAGCCAGTGAATATTCTTGGCTTGTAGCTCTCAACATTAAAGATGGGATACAAGATTATCAATTAAGCGTTACGGCTAGTTCTATGCTGCTACCTTAAGTGAGGTATAGCACTTTCCAAACTGCACATAGGCGTAGGTTTAGCTGGGGTTTCCAGCCATTACAAATACCGTTAGTCCGTTGTTGCTTATCAATCTGTTTTATCGCTTTGCTAAACAAGCTGATGATCGTTTGTATCTACCGGGTGCACCGTTTCTGGCGGCAGCTTGACTCATGATCTGCTCATTAATCGCGTTTATTATTGGCGTGAAGAAAGCGGGTAGGGTGGATTCGCAGTAACTTACACTTTTAGAAATATATTTCAATAATTCGAAAAAGCGCCTATGCGTTTACTTCAAATTTGTTAAAGACTTAATTAAAGTTAAGCCGTGTATGAATCGTTTGTTTCGTTTTCAAGTGCAAAGCTCACAATCATGGTTAATAGACCACTAAGCGCCATAAAATTGACTTCAAGTGCAAGGTGCATTGCTTAAAGGGTCTGGTAAAATCGAGCGTTAAATATCATCTTGCCAGTTAGCCTCGACCATTGAAAAACCGAAGCGTTAAGAAGAAGACGCGACTAAAAGGTGCTGCAAGTCTTTGGACCGGTGTGGTTGTTATTAGCCTGACATCGGTCCAAGCGCGCGGTGACGCTACAAAGCCAGACATGGTTGCTCGTGAACTCGATGCCAATGGCAAATACCGTTTGGCAGACTTGGATGTGCAAGATTTGCAAAAAATGCTGAATGCATTGAATGCGGATTGTTTGCCAGGCGGTATCGTTAGTTGTTCCTGGACGGTTTTGTCGCTCACGCATCAAGCAACCGATACGGCGTCAAACTCAGGTAGCGCACCTGCTATTGTTGTCGAGCCGCCGAACCGTGCTCAAAGCAATAAGCGTTTCTCAAGCGATGTGCCGCCAGGTTTCGAACAGTTCGCTGATCGTCAATCGGAAGATATTTCACTTTATTATGACGGGGTGAGTCTATTAACTGCCCGTATTGTTGTAGAGAGTGATAGTTATCTTTTTTCAGATCCTTTGCGTGTTGCCAACGAGCTTACCAAGCTTAAAATTGCAGATCGAACCACGTTAGAGTATTTTTTATCTGAACCATTTCCTGTGTCCGATGCTGGTATCTGCGTAGTAGACACTCGGCCGCAGAACTGTCAAACGCAACAACCGCTGGAAATAGCACTTTTACCTAAGCTCGATGAAAATCGTGTTGATATTCTTATCAACCTTGATTCAAATGGACAAGATAGATTGGCCGATACGTTTTTACCTGCATCTTCAAGTGGACTGAGTGCCAGAGCGGGGGTACGCGCAACCTATGCATCGGTTGGTGCTCAAGCTGGAACCGTCGATGGAAATGTAGATGCTTCAATAAGCTATGGCAACGGTGGCGTATTTGCGAAAAATAGTTTTAGTGGTCGGGGTAATGAAAACCGCTTGAACGAACTTTTTTTCTCTCATCAATTTGAGCAACATCAATTAAAAATAGGGACTGTCGCGTTTCAACAATCTGAATTTTTACTCAATAGGGAACTGGTTGGCGTTGATTGGTCAACATCGTTTAACCGATTCACGAATATTCGCGAACTCTACAGCACACCCATCTACGTCACTTTATCTAGTCCGTCAGTAGTGCAGCTATTGGTTAATAAAAATTTGCGTAGTAGTGAATCTCTGCCGCCAGGTAATCACCGATTGAACACTACAAATTTACCCAATGGTACCTATGAGGTGGAGGTGCGTATCCAAGATGCATCCAATGGCATACAAACTCAACGACAATTTTTCTCTAAGCGATTAAGCCTTCCCCCACCAGATAAAGTTATCTACAGTTTAAGTGCTGGACGGCCGCGTTTGCTTGACGACAAACCATTCGGCACCACTGGCGACGCCCTATTTGCAGGCTCTATTTCGAAGCGGCTTTCACCTACCTTAGGGCTAGATGTTGAGATTGCCGCTTTTGCTAACGAACAAACAGCGCAAGCCCGACTGAGTAGAATTGGAACGAACTACGAACTGTCGTTGGGAGCGCTGGTGGGAACCGAATCGATGCTAGGTAGCTCCTTTCGAGCAGCGTACACCGCTGCTGACTTTCGGCTTTACTTTCAAGGTACGCGCTTCTCGTCGAATCATGACTTACAGGCGAATGAAGACATCGCTCAGTTTGTGCGAGATGACTTTTACTCGCGTGCCATTGGTGGTAGCTTCAAACTTGGTGAGTACAGATTTGGCCTGCTAGCAGAGAATATAGTCGAGGATAGTGTTGAGGGTGTTGAGGAGCGTGAGCGTTTCTCTGCAAGGTTAAGACGCCGTTTACCGATTGGGTCGCCAGGAAGTTCGATGAGTGCAGCTTATCTTGATACGGACACCAAATCAGAGCTGCAATTACAGATCGACCTTGTATTGGATGGTCCAGAGAGTAAACATAAAACGACACTTGAATTCGTGAAGCCTGAAGGCAGTGCGATACAACCAGCGTTGGGTTATCAGTACACCTATAACCCTACAGACGGTTTTACACCGTTTGGTACAGCAGACGCTAGCCTTGCATTTCGCTCTAGAGTCAGTGAAAAAGATAGTTTTGCTGGAGGTGACTTAAGGCTGACTCATCAGTTTTATGATTTAGGCCTAGGCATCGATCTGTTCGACGATCCCATCTCAAATGATATTGAAGCGCGAACTATTGCATCAATTGGTACTCAACTGGCAGTGTCCAAAGACAAAGTGGCCGTTGGTCGAAACACGGGTCAAACTGCTGGGGTCATTATCGATGTGGATGGGCAGCCGGAAGGCAGCACGTTTGATGTCAAGGTCAATGGTTCTCAACGAGGTGTCGGTCGTGTAGGTTCGAAGTTCTTTCTGCCGCTACAGCCTTTTCGGCAGCACCGTATTGATCTGTTGCCACATTCGATTGTACTTGGTAATTTTGAATCATCGAGCCGCTCAGTCACTCTTTATCCCGGCAACGTAGCTGTTTTACAAGTTGATGTACAAGGTCGCTATCTACTGATAACGCGATTTGCTGACTCTGAAGGTGAAATTATTTCTGATAAGGTTATTCGTTATCAAGGACAGCCATACTATATAAAGGGTGATGGTGTGGTACAAATCGAGGTTGTCTCAGGCGACAATCTTGATATCGATTTAGGTGAAGATGAGCTTTGCAGTGTTGATATTCCTAACCCCAATGGAAAGGAAATAGTGATCGAATCAGTACCGCTTGTCTGTTTGTAGTTAGTATTCCACTATATTTTCGGTGTACTTGATCGACTGTCGCGTTTTAACGCTAACCGGTTTTGACTGGAGTTGCTGTGGGAGAGTGACCTTATGGGTCTCACCAGGATAGAGACGATTCGCTGCAAGATCTTCGCAGACGTTCTGAGCGGTATTACAAGCTTCTATTTGCCGTAACAACACACTTGTATTTCCAGTATTGCTAAATGTCAGTGTACTGCTAGATTGTTGGTACTCAATGTTAGACAAGATCTTTTCTGGCCTGACCAAAACCAGTAGTTTGTAGCCCATTAATATTTTCACGCCAATTGATTTTTGTTCCTTCTGACTTGATAAAGGTTTGCCAGCAAAAGGCACTACATTGAGTCGAAAAACCTTGTCTGATTTGATATCCGTGTTAGTTGATACGACCCGCACTAATTTAGTTTGACCAGGCTCAAGCGCCAATTGTTGAGGCAAAACTAGAATTTTTGGATTGTTCAACAAATCGATTGGTTTACGCAATGATTCGTCATTAGCTGGATCTAGCAGCTGCTCAATATCTAAATTGACGTACAGCGTATCTGCGCCTGAGTTGCTAATCCGGACCATAGAACGGGGGTCTGACTCGCTCAATTCTAACGTTGTTTTGCTCACGTTTAGTTGTGCGTGTGCAGTAGACATTGACGCAAAGAGCCATATCAAAGTTAATGCGAGGTATTTCATGAATTGTCTCTTTGATTGAGTTGGGAGAAATATCGGCCAAGACTCTTTAGAGTTGCGCAAATGTGCGTTTCTTATTCGATTTTCTGTGAAGCAGAGTGAGTTTTGCCGGCAAAAAATATGTCGAATAGGCAAAAATTCGATTTTTTAGCCCAATGAACCCTGTGCTAGTTGAAATTGACGCTCTAGCTGCCGATACAGGGGGCGTACTAAAAAAATGAACGGATATTCAATGATGCTAAAAAATAAGCTTTCTAAAATTGCTCTCGGTACTTTATCGGCTGTCGCAGTAGCACTACCGATGCAATTGCTCGCGGATGGAACGTTGGGCAACACTTCCACTGATTCCATTGCAGTGACGATCACGAAAGAGGATTCAGTCAGAATCTCAGCTATGGAAGATGTGGATTTCGGTTCTGAATCGTCTCTCACCGTAGACAGTGTGCTGCCAGAAGAATTTTGTGTCTTTGCATCGAATGGTGGTTACAAGATAACCGGTACCACTGCTAACAGTAGTTCGACTAGTTTTCAGATGAGCGCTGGGGCCAATACGCTTGATTATCAATTAGCAATATCGACGATTGGTGCGGTAGCGTCGCCGATGACGCCAGGGGTTACTGTCACAGGATTGACTGGTAATATCATAGCTGATGATTGTCTAGGAACACCCAATACGATTCTGACCTTGACGGTACTGGCTGATGACTTTAACGCGGCGGCCCCCGGGGTTTATAGCGACACACTAACGATGCTAGTAGAGCCTGAATAAGGTAAGCCTATAGTATGAAAGTGATCTCCTGATACCTTCAGGAGATCACTCTACAAATTTGCATACTAGTGATGTCTCTTCTGCCCTATACGAAATGTTAGTCTCCTATTACCCAAAACGGTTACTCATCGCAAACCGTTTGCGCAGACAATCTGTGCGGGCCTGAATTAGTTACCTTGGTGTAACTCACTCTATATTCCAACAAGCTCAGCCATCCACGTACCAACCGATTCACCCTCTCTTTGGACAGTGACATTCAATTTGATCGATACAGAGCGATTGAGCAACAAAACGGTCTTTTTCTCATTTTCGTTCAGGCAAAATGAAAAGCGGACATTTTTGTCAATATACTGCCTGATGGATGACCATTAAGTCCCTTAATGAACCAGACCGAAAGCTTTGTTTGGAAAAATAATCGTAACGATGTCCGTTTAGGGCTATAATGCTGCAACTAGACCCAAAACATGTCTACAACGAACGCTTCAAATGGCTCTCTTTTGAAGCTGTGTAATAAATTTCGACTTCTATTGAAAAAGGTCTGAAAGGTCCTAAGTTAATAGAGCAGAAAATGGAAATAAGATGATTTTGGTAGGGAGCAATGTAGTGCCTGCACAGTAGGGCGTTACCAAGTTTCTTGCTGAAACTGTCAGTAATTTTCAGCGTTATATTCGAACTGGTGGATTCGGGTGTAATTTTTATGTCTCACCAATAATACGAGTAAAGAATAATGAGTAAAGGTACAGTTAAGTGGTTCAATGCAGATAAAGGCTTTGGTTTTATCACACCTGAAGATGGCGGAAAAGATCTTTTCGTTCACCATTCAGAAATTCAAGCAGGTGGCGGTTACGCTACATTGAATGACGGTCAGGCTGTTGAGTTTGAAGTTGGCCAGGGCGAGAAAGGTCCATGTGCAAACAAAGTTACTGCTGTCTAAGCATTAACGCGTAGTAAGTGAAGGAGCGGTTGGCGTTAGCCACCGCTTCTTGATGTATTTTCGTCGCATACCAACGCACTGGTAAAGCCGACTTGCCACTGCCTATTTCTAGGTAAGTGGAAGATTCCAAAATTGTAAAGTAAGTAAACTCTTCTATTTTAGTTGTCTGCCAGCTGTTGCTGAGCATTGTCTTGTTATTCAAAATCCCTTCCAAACAGTTTGAGCATTTAGGCCTACTTACGGTGCTGGTGTTAATTGTCTTTTCCGTATAAGTAGACAGCCCACACGTCTTAGCATTTGCACGCTAGCGTGTTGCGCGTAAGTAGTGTGTTTGCGAGCAAGCTTAGAGTGCTTACGCTCTTGTTGCCACGATGAATTTTTGTTGAGGTATTATAATAAGCCATGCGAAGGATTTGCCTTTGAAAAAATTGTATTCACGCTTTACGCTTGCCGCTTTAGGTCTTGTTGAGCCTTACACCTCAACAAGTACACCACCAACCGATAACGTATGGCGTTATTTAAAATCGCACCTTGCAGCATTGCGCTTAGTTGTAATATTGAGTATCTGCCTCACTGTATTCACGGCAAGTATAGAAGTGTGGCTGATTGGCTATGCCGGTCGTCTTATAGATACGCTAGCGGTAACTCGATCAAATGATATATGGGCCGAACATGGCTTGGAGCTATTGGCTGTTGCTTTGGTGCTCTTGTTATTGAGGCCAGGATTTCAACTTGCACGCCATGCAGTCAATGACATCGGTTTTCAATGCAATGTTGCAACGCTGGTTAGATGGCGGGCGCACGATCACCTATCGCAACAATCCGTTGGTTGGTTTCAAGAAGATTTAACCGGTCGCACGGCAACTCGACTGGTTGATATTGGAAACTACGCCGCCGACATAATCTACAACTTACTGAACACTCTGGCTTTTGGTCTCGTCTATATGATTGGGATAGTGGTGCTCATGGCCGGAACCGATATAAGACTGGCTCTACCACTTTTCATTTGGCTTGCTTTGTACGTCGGGTTATTAGTGCTTGCCATCCCACGCATGGTCAGGGCGCAGCAACAATTTCAAAGTGCAAAGTCGGCGCTGTTGGGTGGGGTTGTTGACACTTTTTCCAATATTGACACGCTAAAGCTTTTCGCCAGTAGAGAACATATTGTCAATGATCATAGAGTAGGGCTGGAAGCAACACGCGCTGCATTGTTTAAAACACGACAAATCGGCGTGTCGTTACGCACAACAATAACCATGCTTGAAGGTTTGATTATGGTTGGTTTTGTTGGGTACGGTATTTGGTTGTGGTCTGTAGGCGCTGCGACCATCGGATTGGTAGGAGCCGCAGTCGCATTGAGCTTAAGAATCACCACCATGGCTGATTGGATGTTTGATGCCGTGTGGATGGTTTTTTTACGTGTCGGTAGTTTGCGTGAGGCGTTAAAAACGATTGCACAGCCCATCACTATTCCAGAAACAAAAAATGCCCAACCGCTAATGATTAGTGGAGGAGAAATTAAAATAATTAATGCGCGGCATCATTATGGTTTAGGTTCTGGTGGGCTTGATAGCGTTACCGCAACGATACAATCTGGCGAGAAGGTGGGTTTAGTCGGCCGATCTGGTGCCGGGAAATCCACTTTAGTTAATTTGATTCTGCGTTTCTATGAACTTGAAGATGGAAAAATCGAAATAGATGGGCAAGAGATTACTCACGTTGAGCAAGATAGCTTGCGTGCCGCAATCGGGATGGTATCGCAGCAAGCAGCTCTGCTCAATCGTTCAGTTCGTGACAACATAACTCTGGGTACTAGTGATGTTACGAACGCTCAAATAGAAGCTGCAGCGAAGGAGGCTTGTGCGCACGAATTCATTCTTCAACTCAAAGATGGCGCAGGGCGTAGTGGTTACGATGCACATGTTGGAGAAAGAGGCATAAAGCTATCTGGGGGCCAGCGACAACGTATTGCGCTTGCTCGGGTCATTCTTAAAAATGCACCCATTCTTATTCTTGACGAAGCGACTAGCGCTCTGGATAGCGACGTAGAAGCGCAAATACAATCTGCGTTGGGGTCGGTAATGCGCGACAAGACCGTTATAGCAATAGCGCATCGTTTATCCACCATTGCGCAAATGGACCGAATACTGGTCATTGACGATGGCAGGATTTTCGAAGACGGCACGCATGATCAACTGTTAAGCACCGATACACTTTACGCAAGATTTTGGCAACACCAATCTGGCGGATTTATGGGTATTGATAAGCTCATCTAGATTTTAGTTATGAGCATTTCCCACTATATTCATTGCGTGGGAACAAATGCTTTAGGCGTGTGTGGTTGAGATCTAGGCGATAAATTTATAGGTCTCTTGCCGCAATCTGCGGAGCGTATAAGTAAGGTATAAGCTGAGTCTTCATCTATGTGTTTTATAACGCGGTATAAATCAATCTACTAGAGGAAGTCTTCTCTCATTGGTGTAAAGACATCGATTAAAACTCCAGCTGTTATAGCGACGGCGCTGTGCAATTTGCCGGATGGGACCAAAAAACTATCGCCCTGTTTAAGAGATTTGGTAACGCCATCAATGGTTAATTCAAATTCACCACTCTCGACATAGCTACATTGAATATGTGGGTGGCTATGTTCAGCCCCTATGGCACCTGGTTCAAACAATATTTTCGCCATCATAACTTCTTCGTTGTAAGTCAGTAGCTTTCGGCTAACGCCTTCACCAAGGTCTTGCCACTCTATGTCAGCGTCATGTACGAAACTGCTGGAGTTAGTTTGAGTCATTATTTTTCCTGCGAGTTATGGGTTGTTTGTAGGCAATTGTTACAGCCTGAATGTATGTCGTTAATAAAAGGGATAAATGCAAGTGCGGCCAGTATTTCGGTCTGTGTGCCAGTGAAAGTTTCTGTTTACCGAGTAAGTTCATGGCAAACGCACGTATTAACATATCATGTCGAATATGGTTTTAATTTAATCTGGTGAATAGGTTGGTGAAATTTGGATAGTCGAGTTTTGTCAGCTATTTTCTGTGAGGCAGACAACCTCGTCCAAGATTGTATGGCATTTTTCTGTAAATCTAAGTTTTAAGTGCCTCAACTTGTATGGTAGTATGCCTTAATCCGACTGGCCTGTGTCTCTTTGTGTCTGAGATATGTGAAAAGTGGGTGTTGAATAGATCATCTAATTACTTGGAGATAAACATGATTTTGAAGAAAGTTGTTGCGCGTGTACTGCCTGTCACGGCAGTCGTTTTGGCGATAGGTGCATTCGTACCCGTTGCACATGCGGCTGATTTACGAGGCTGGAATATTCACGTGGAAGACTACCCAGTCTCTCATGGCATGGAGCAGTTTCTTGCAGAAGTTGCAGAGAAAACAGAAGGCCGTGTTAAGGGTAAGGTATTTCACGGTGGTGTATTAGGCTCTCAGCCAGATGCAATCGAGCAAACTCGCTTGGGTGCTATCGATTTTGGCGTGTTTAGCTTAGGGCCCATGGGACAAGCAGTTCCAGAAACCAACGTAGTATCTCTGCCCTTTATCTTTAAGAGTATTGATCAAATGTACACTCTTATGGACGGCGAGGGCGGTGCGGCAATTGGTGAAGGTTTAAAGAAAAAAGGTTTAGTTGGACTTGCTTATTACGATGCGGGTGCGCGATCTTTTTATAACTCGATTAAACCAATTAATACACCTGACGACGTGAAGGGTATGAAGGTTCGTGTTATGAATAATGATTTGTTTGTAGGAATGATTGAGTCAATGGGTGGTAATGCTACTCCAATGGCTTTTGCTGAAGTGTTCCAATCAATCAAATCAGGTGTTGTAGATGGCGCGGAGAATAACCCTCCATCGTACGAGTCAACTAATCACTTTGAAGTCGCAAAGTATTACTCTATGTCTCAGCATTTGATCATTCCAGAGTGCCTATGTATGTCTAAGAAAACATGGGATGATTTGTCAGCTGACGACCAAGCGATCGTTCAAGCGGCTGCAACAGCTAGTGCAGAAACACAACGAAAATTGTGGAAAGAGCGTGAAGCTGCATCTATGGCTGTCCTACTTGAAGGTGGTGTTATCGTGAATGAAGTTGCCGATAAAGCACCGTTCCAAGAAGCGATGGTTGCGGTTTACGACCAATTTTTATCTGCGAATCCAGAGTTGACTGAACTTGTTGACCTGTTTCGAAATGCTGAATAATAATTGAGTATCTAGACAGAATATGTCCGCAGATAATTGCGGGCATGTTCTTTAACCATTCTTTTTGCGCATAGTTTTCGCTGGCAAAGGTAGTTTTTCTAATGTTCGCATTTACCAAATTTTTAAGAGATTTGTGTGTTTTTATCTGCAGCATATTGCTGGTGGTCCTCGTTGTTATTTTTGCCTGGTTAGTTTTTGGGCGCTATGTTCTGAACGATACCCCTACCTGGGTGGAACAGGCTTCACTACTAATCATTTGCTACATCATTTTTCTTGGATCGGCTGCCGGCGTGTATGACGATACTCATTTAGGCGTAGACTTCATTCGCGAATCTCTACCGCCAAAGCTACGTTTTTGTGTTCGGATAGTTGCTGATCTTATGGTGTTAGTACTGGGTGGCATTATGTTTGGTGCCGCGACCGAGCTGGTTAAATTTGGTTGGTCTACTAATCTTGCGATGCTGAATATTCCGGAAGGTTTGCGTACACTGCCGATGGCTATTTGTGGTGCGCTCATGTGTATGTTTGTCACTTTGCGTTTAATTCGGGCTTTGATAGATGGAGCTTATCCTGAAAAAACATCTGCAGATGGTAGCTCAATTGGAGGGGATATCTGATGGGCTTAGCTATTCTTCTAGGGTTGTTTTTTGTTGCGGTGCTCGCCGGTGTGCCTGTCGCATTTGCTATGGCTATATCGGCTGTTGCTGCATTTAGCTATGAGGGGTTTCCGCTACTCATTGCTTTTCAAAGAATGAATTCAGGTGTAACCATATTCTCTTTGCTTGCCATACCGTTTTTTATATTTGCAGGCGAACTCATGCTGCATGGTGGCATTGCCAGGAGGCTGGTCCGATTTGCATCGACTCTTGTTGGTCACTTAAGAGGTGGTCTTGCGTCAGTTAATATATTTTCTAGCATGCTGTTTGGTGGAATATCAGGTTCAGCAGTTGCAGATATTTCAGCACTAGGCTCATTGTTAATACCGGTGATGAAAGAGAAGGGCTATCGTGGCGATTATGCTGTGAATGTCACTGTCACATCATCTATCGCTGGTGTGGTTATACCGCCAAGCCATAACATGATTATTTATAGTATTGCCGCTGGCGGTGGTATTTCAATTTCAGCGCTGTTCCTTGGTGGCGTCGTTCCTGGCATTTTGATGTGCTTTTGTTTGGCCATTGCAGCCTATGTCATTGCTATAAAGCACAACTATCCGTCCGAACCGTTTCCTGGTTTCAAAGCCGTTTTATATGCTGCAGCTGCTGCACTTCCTGGCTTTGTTACAGCGGTAATCATAGTCGGCGGCGTGCTCTCAGGCGTGTTTACTGTGACTGAGTCAGGGGCGTTTGGTGCAATGTACGCCTTAATCCTCACGGCTCTAGTGTATCGATCACTGACTTGGGAGAAATTTAAAACCGCCGTTGTTTCATCGGTTAGAACGACTGCGATGGTGATGATATTGATTGGTAGTGCTAATGCCTTCGGTTATTTGCTTGCCATCTATCAAGTACCCGAGCTATTGAGTACTGCCATGCTCAAAATATCAGACAACCCAATCATGATTATTTTGATGATCAACGTGATGTTGCTCTTGCTGGGCATGATTATGGATATGGCGGCCTTAATACTAATTTGTACTCCAATCTTTCTGCCAATAGCAGTAGCTACTGGTATGGATCCGATTCAATTCGGCATTATGATGCTAATGAATCTTGGACTGGGCTTATGCACACCACCAGTAGGTGTCTGTTTGTTTGTGGGGTGCGCTGTTGGTAAGGTGCCAATTCAGGATGCGATAAGGTCTATTTGGCCTTTTTACCTTGCAATGCTATTTGCTTTGCTTCTGGTAAGCTATTTCCCGGTGTTTTCCATGGGATTGCCAGGGCTTCTAGCAAACTAAACGCCGATTTATGGGGCCAACTCGAATCAATCTAGTAGCCCAAACGCTTAGTGCTGACTTCCCAGCGAGCATGTGGTTAGTCTAAGAGGGTAAAATGGAATTGAAGTCGCTCTAGCGAGAGCTAGTTATTCGTCAAGTATAGAGGATGATATGAACCAAGGCCCACACAGTTTGTCACTGAGTCGTCGTACTGCTGCTGATGAGCTGTTTGACGAAATACGCAACGACATCGATAAGATGCGGCTTGTGCCGGGTACCAAAATAACCGAGGCGGAATTTGCCAAACGTTACGATGTCTCCCGACAACCTGTGCGTGAGGCATTTATACGACTTGATAACCTGTCACTGGTTGAAATACGCCCTCAGAAGGCCACCATTGTTCGCAGAATTTCAAAATCGGCTATCCAACAGGCTAGGTTCGTTCGTGCGTCCGTCGAGATTGAGGTAGCGCGACAAGCGTGTCTGGTCGATAAGCCCGAGCGTATTGCGGCGATGCAACTCATATTAGAAGAACAATCGGTGTGTTTAAAAAATAAAGATGTTCCAGGATTTAATGCTCTTGACCATCAGTTTCATAGTCATTTGTGTCTCATGGCTGATTGTGAGTTTGCGATAGAAGTTATCAACGAGTGCAAGGCGAAGGTGGACCGGCTGTGTATTTTATCTCTTGCGAATGAGAGTGATGCTGAGAAAATCTATATTGATCACGTTGATATCATGCACCATCTAGCGAATAAAGATGAAGAGAAATTGGTGCAAGCCATTCGAGATCATCTTTCTAGACTTGATGCGACCATTGAGTTTGTTCAAGCCGAGCACAGTAGTTACTTTGAAGACTAGGCGTTCGTGAGAATTTATTAAAGTGCGCCATAGAGGAGTTTAGGGTTGCTGCGCAGTTAGGTTGTTTTTTTGTACATGCTTATGTCAAATAATTGGGCCTGATCTCGACCCCTGTTCTTCGCGTAGTACAACGCTTTGTCGCTTCTTTCAACCAAGTTCAACTCAGCTTGCATTAGCTCAACACCGTCCATACCTGCAAGGCCAACACTTACGCTCAACTGTGTTTCGACGCCATCAACCATGATTTTTGAGTCACGGATGCATGTCAGAATACGCTCCGCAACGACGGTTGCACTATTGGGCGCAGTATTACTCAATAGAATAAAGAACTCTTCCCCGCCATATCGACCAACGGTGTCCGATTCTCGAGTGCATTCAAGAAGCCGTTGTGCGACGAACTTTAGTGCGTCATCGCCTGCCGTATGTCCATACTGGTCGTTATATTGCTTGAAGTGATCCACGTCAATCATTGCAACGGTAAAAGGTTCTTTATAGCGCAAGTATCGTGCACACTCTTGTTTATGAATGGTATCAATGAATCGGCGATTCTTTAAGCCAGTTAAACTATCTGTTAATGCAAGATCTTCAAGTTTAGCGTTGAGGTCTGCAAGCTTTTGGTTAGCCGCTTGTAACTTTACATGTTGTGATTTCAAGCTTGAAAGCAGCTCTATGTTGTCTCGTTCAAGCTGGGAAAACTGTCGTGCTTTGTGGGTTAAGGCAATAATGAGTTCGTGATTAACGATTGGTTTTTCGATGTAATCGTAAGCACCGCCCTTGAGAGCCTTAACAGCCGTTTCGTAGCCACTAAAAGCGGTCATAACGATCGTCTTTATTGATCTATCAAGGTGTGTGACCCGCTGTAACAACTCAAGGCCATCCATACCATCCATACATATGTCTGTGTACATTACGTCAAACACAAATTCGCCAAATTTACTCATGGCATCTACACCACTATTCGCTGTTACTACGGTGTATCCTTCTGCTTCTAGAACCGCTGCAAGCACGTCACACACGCTTTGCTCGTCGTCCACGACAAGCACGCAACTGTTGAGAGATGTTGGTAGATCACTAATAGTTGCTTGTGCTGGTATCATTTGGTTTAGTTTTTTCCCTAACCAGGGTAGAAATCCTTAGCGTATGAGTGCTTCAAGTAGATAGCGGCAACAAACGTTGTTCCGTAGACAGTAAGTGTTTCAAATAAGGGTTCTTTCACAGAAAATAGGTAAAAAGCACCGTATACACCCTGTATAGGCAAATGAGCTGTGTAAGCTTGTCGCAAAATACCAACTGTGTCACATGTCTGGACGGTCTTAGTATGGTGCTAATTGCCGATGTTATTAGCTAAATGCGGTATTCCATTGTTGTAACAGCGCCAAATCCTAATACGCTACGTAAACACTCGAACTTTTCAACTTTGGTGACTTTGAAACCGATACGCTCATAGAGTCGTTTGGCATTTTCATTGATATCGATAACATCGAGACGAACGCTGCGGTAGTTACTATTTGTGGCATATTCAATAACTAGTTTTAGTAATTGACTGCCAATACCGTTCCCTCGATAGTCTTCACTTACCGATATTCCGTCCATCAGTAGTACGCCGGTTTTCAACTTACGCTCATAAAGCATAAACACCGCTATAGCTCTTAGTCCTTTAAGCAGGCCTAGTGTTTTTATAAGTTGTTTTGCACCTAATCCACCTGTTAAAGAACCATGAATTGTATGAAGCCCGGCAAGTCCAACAAGAACATTATTATCGATAGCGCAAACTGCATACTGACCATCCATTGCAGCATTAAACACAGATAGCCGCTGTGCAGATGAGCTTATAGCCAATTCTATTTTTGGTCCGAATGCTTGTTCGTACAGTCGAGCTGCAGTGGGATAGTGCTCTGGTGGTAAGTGGGTAGAATATTCTATGTTGGAAGACACTCGCATTTTCGTAACGCCCTCAATTTTAGTTTCAGCGGTGTTAAAGTGGATTTGGTTGCTTGTTAGTTTAAAGCGTAACGGTAGCATCTGTCTGTATGTTGCTTGTAACGTTTTGTATTAGAGAGCGGTACAATGCTGCGTAAAACATTCGTTCTAGAGTTCTACGATTCTAAGGGCGGTTAGTTCTATTACACTTACCTATTCGAAAGGCACGTTCACCATGAAGACTCTTATTCTGGGCGGAGTTAAGTCAGGCAAGTCGCGTCATGCTCAAATGTTGGCAACGCAAAGTGACCTGCCGGTGACGTTGCTTGCTACAGCGCTAGCGCAAGATGCAGAAATGTCTGAACGCATTGAAAGGCATAAGGCGGATAGGCCGGATGACTGGATTGTCGTGGAAGAGCCATATGCATTGGGTAATGCAATTGAATCGACTTACTCTACAAGGGCCTGTGTGATTGTAGATTGCCTGACGTTGTGGTTAACGCAACTGATTATCCTAGATGACGAAAAGAAATTTGAGCATGAAAAGCAAGCGCTACTTAATGCCTTTGAAGCGGCTAAATGTGAGCTCATTATCGTTAGCAATGAAACCAGCATGGGTATTGTGCCGCTTGGCGAGCTGTCGAGGCGATATTGCGATGAAGCCGGTATGCTGCACCAACAGATTGCAGAGCGATGCGATAAGGTGGTTCTGAGTATTGCCGGATTGCCATTGACGTTAAAGGGCGACAGCTAGCAGCGTCACTGGTAAAGTTAGGGTACGCAATACATTAGAAGAATACTGTGAGTGAAGCTGAAAAACATAAGCTAGAAATGGAAGCCCTGCAAAAAGTGCAGCGGCAGAAAATAAAAGATGCCAAAGCCATTGATCGTGGTTTAGTACTTGTCCACACTGGTAATGGCAAAGGTAAATCAAGCTCAGCTTTTGGCGTGGTTGCCCGTGCGTTGGGTTGGGGCCATCGAGTCGCGGTCGTACAATTCATCAAAGGCACATGGAAAGTCGGAGAGCGCGAGTTTTTCAAACGCTTTCCGGATGAATTGCAGTGGGAAACGATGGGAGACGGATTCACCTGGGATACTCAAGATCTAGAGCAAGACAAAAAAACGGCTGAAATTGCATTCGCTAAAGCTAACGAAATGATGAGCAGTGGTGAATTTGACTTACTCGTTTTAGATGAAATTAACATTGTGCTGCGTTACGATTATCTTCCCGTTTCAACCGTTATTGATGCGTTAGAGCAACGCTCTGAACGCACATCTGTGATTTTAACTGGCCGAGATGCCAAGCCTGCTCTAATGGAGATGGCAGACCTTGTAACTGAAATGCAGGAGGTTAAACATCCGTTTCAATCTGGGATTAAGGCGCGGCAGGGAATCGATTTTTAGTTTACACAGCATTTCTATAAGACCGCAAAAAAATGTGTTTGTGGATGGAGCCGATCATTATTATAAAGACGACTCGAATAGTAATACTTTGATCTTAACTCGGTAAGAAGTCGGTAAGGGTTAAAAGCATCGTTTGATTCAATCTGTATTGGAGGAAGTAGGCGAATGGCCACATTCTCAATAATCCAACGCAATACAGGAACAGATATGAACAAATTCAACTTATTACGCCACCGCGGTAGATCGCGATTTCAAGTGCACCTTTTTACCTATTTTGTATTAGCCTCAACTTGGTTGCTAATTAGCATGGGTGCTCAAGCGGGACAGTTACACTTTGTAGAGCCAGCGGCGAACGTTGTTCTCAACAATAATGTGGCTATTAAGGTCAATGCTCCGTCGGTCGGTAATGCGCAAGCAGAAAAAATAAACTTAAAAATTGATAATAAGTTTTACCGTTCACAGCCTTATAGCGTAAAGAAGATAAACTACACGTTCGGATTGAATACGCGGGCTTTTAAAAACGGATGGCATAGGCTATCCGTCATAACTATTGCTAGTGGACGTGTGGTATCAGCAACTCATCGACAAGTCAGATTCCAAAATATTCCGCTAGTGTTAAGCAACCCTAAGCCCGATGCGGTGCTAACAGGTTCGTATACGGCAACGGGTATAGTAAGAGTTAACGCTGATAAAATAAATTTAAAGTTTAGTTCTAAACCAAATATAGTTTTTAGCCAGCCGCTGAAGCCCGATCGACGTAATACACAGTCATTTAATTTTCGCATTGATACGACCCGTCTTAGTAATGGTCCTCAAACGCTAACGCTTCGAGCAGTTACCAATGTTGGTAAGAACGTAAAAACAATCAGACAACAAGTCATTGTGCGTAACAAAGTTGTAGATAATTCCATTAATTTTGATGCAACGGTAATTCCGTTACCGACCAATGGCGCTTATGCCGGTGTGTATACATTTGATGCAACAGTTCCGTCAGCATACTCTTGGCAGGGTCGTTTGACTGCGATATCGAAATTTGAGAAAAAAGTCTATGAGAACGATAATATTAAATTAGCCATGGACCGACAATTCTATCGCTGGAATAATATTCTTAACAACCAAGGTGCTCTTAATCCTTACGTGAAAGCGACCAGTGATGCAGGGCGCATCCCAATGATTTCCATTCAGACACAAAACGCAGATGGAAGTGAAGTGAGTTGTCCTGACGGTAGTGACAAAAGGGTTTGGCGCTGTATCGCCGCAGGTGAAATGGATGACTATCTCCAACAAATAGCGGTGCAAATTCGTGATTCAGGAGTTCCTAAAATGGGCTTCACATTTGTACTGGAGCCGGAGAATGAAATTCGCTGTCATAACAAAAGACAAGTCAATCCTACTTATGTTTGTTTACCGGTAGGTAAGGGGTTTGATATGGGAAGTTCGACTGACTATAAAGACGCCTGGCGTCGACTTGTGGGTGTGTTTGATAGTGCGGGTGTAAGCAACGTCGACTACGTTTGGATATTACAGGGCGCAGCTTTTAATCCTGGCAAGCAAGTTGAACGGGGTTTTGAAACGCCGAAACAAATGTACCCAGGCAACGATGTTATTGATTGGGTAGGTGCGGACGTATACAACACCGCTTTTAGTAGCGACTGGGCTTCTATGGAAAGTCTAGCGACTAATTTTGTCAATTGGGGTAAACGAGAAGCGCCGAACAAACCATTGATCATGCCTGAGTTTGGGGCCGCTGAAGACCCTACTGGAACTGATGCCAACAAACGTGCGAATTGGTTCAGTGCCTCCGGAACTTGGTTGAAAAAGCAGAATCGGATAAAAGCAGTGATTTACTTTAACCGGACAGAAGACTTCGGAAGACCTGAAACTTTTCGTGATTGGCGTATAGATAGTGTCGCAGGTTCTGCGCAGTATCCGAACTATATTTTTAAGCAAGGCGCATTAAATAATTCACTGAATGGTTTTCGAGCATTCATCCAGAATTCTCATTTCTTAGACAGTCAAACACCAGTACAGTAATTTATAGGTCGCGGCTCTGTATCTGATGATATACAAATATCATCGGATACAGCTTTTTTGTGTTTTGGCTCAATAAGGCGCAGTTAGTCGCCCATCCGGATGGGCGGTATAATGATTATTAGCCCCGGAAGGTATTGCAAGTTCGCCAAAATGTCGCTGATACATTTCAGCGTAGTTGCCTAGGGTTTTTATGATGCGTGATGGATTAACTGAATCTAGTTGCTCAGCTGTCCAATACTTGTCGTTGAATTGTATTGTAACGTTGTCAGAGTTGATGCCCTTAGCTTGCGCTTTTATTGGGGTCCAGATTGATTGGTTTACAAGCTCTCGCCAATCAGGTTGTTCGCTCACGACAACACCGACAACCGGTAGGCTGTCATTAGCTCTAAGGCCAACAACGTGATAGGTATCTTGTAATTTCTTATTAGTCAGCATAGTTTGCAAACTGGCTAACCGACCAACTATCGCATCGCATTCATCTGCTTTTAACGCTACCAATGTTGTCTCGTAAGAGTCAAACGAATTTTCTTCAGGCGTGAATTTCTCCGGTAACACCCAGCCTAGATCATATTGCTCAGAATACTCCCTAGCTGATTTTTCCGAAAATGTAGATTTCAAACTGCAAATGTTAGCGTTTTGCAAACCGACGGATGTGGCATCTGCAAAATCAATACTGGTCATTATTACGTTAGGTTCGAAATAGATGATGGGTGACATCTCTACACTATGTGTTATGCTGATCTCAGTATTGAGACTGGTGCCCCTGAACAATATGTCGATAGTGCCATCCGTGACTGAGGCCATTCGATCTCCCCAAGAGCCATCTACGTTGTGAAAATATAAATGACCTGCAGCGCTTCCGAATAGACCAATTGCAATAGCACGACACATGTCAGCTTCAAGCCCATCGGACTTTTCGTATAAATTTAATGCCTGATCGTTTTTCTGTAGATTGGAAGGTTCTGCGATGGAGTTAAAATCTTGTACGCTAAAACCTTGTCGATTACTCGCCACTCCGCATTTCACATAGCCACGTTTTTGAATAGTCTCAAGCAGTGATGTGTTGTGCGTTGCGTTAACCGTTTCTGGCTCCATAGTCCAAAGTAATGCTGCGCTTGCGTAACAGAAAACGCCTAAGGATATGAGAAAAAATGCTAATTTGTTTAAAGTGCTAGGGTTGCTCATACTGCAGATTCTATGGGCGATTTACTGTTGGTATTGACCAGTGGTAGTTGAATTTTTGCAACGGTACCTTTGCCCAGCTCACTCTCTACGACAATAGTTCCATCATTTTGTTCTAGGATTTTATAGACAAGATAAAGGCCTATTCCAGAACCTCGAGTGCCAATGTTCTGCGCTGTCGGTTTTTGTGGCGATTGACCGAGATTTTTGAGTCGATCTGCACTCATGCCTAGGCCGTTGTCGCTTATGATTATCTCTGCATATGGACGATTCTCGGATACGCTAATAACAACACACGGGTTCTCGTTTCCAATGCTGTACTTAATCGCGTTGTCTAGGATATTACCGAGCACGCGTTTGACGGTATGCTCTTGTTGAAGTACGTAAATGGCTTTGTCGTCGCCTTCATATACGAGCCGAACAGACTGCTCCGCGGCGATTGGACCGAGATCAACCACCAAACGTTGAGCGATGGAAACAAGATTAATTTTTTCTCGTATTCTTGCTCGAGATTTCATTTGCAACATGGCCAACTCGCGCAAATTGCGTGTTGTGTCGGTCAGTTTTTGCAGTGATGTTCGCAGATCTCGAAGGTCTGCAGACTGTTGATCGGTTCTCCCGTCAGAATCAGTATTACTAATATCGTGCACTTCATTGCCTGCAGGGGATCTATTCCGGCGCTCCATAATATCGAGAGTCGCCAACGCAGACTGCAACGGATTTGCTAATTCGTCGTGAGTCAGTGTGTAAAGTAAATCTTCGTTTGGAGTACTGTCTTTATCATGCTTGCCTCGTACGCGATGTAACCACCAGCCACAGAAGATTAACACCGTTCCGAGAATCAACAAGCCCAAAGTAGCCAGATTAATTGGAGTGATAATAGTCACTAGTCTTCGTCAACAAAAAGATAGCCAACTGCGTAGACGGTCTTTATAAAAGCCTCTGGGTTTTTAGCTGATAGTTTTTTTCTCAACAGTGAGATACATTTGGCTACCGCGCTGTCCTCCACATGAATCGTGCTCCATACTTGTTCTAGTAAGTCACTTTTGGTTTTAACGGTTCCAGGTGATTCTGCAAGAAATAGTAGAACATTGAATTCAAGCTTAGATAGTTCCACGAGCGTATCGCCGACGTAGACTTCGCGACTGTCTTTGTCTATAAACAGCTCGCCGGAGGTTATCTGTTTGGTTTTAGACGGACGGTGTAGTCGGCGGGAAAGAGCTTCTATTCTTATTGCCAATTGTGATAATTCAAATGGCTTTATCAAGTAGTTGTCAGCACCAACGGTAAATCCGGCGAGTTCATCTCCTGGATTAATGTAGTGCCCGGAAATCAAGATAATGCCAACGCTGCCCAGTTGGTAGCGTTCTGTTTTGACAATATCTGCGCACAACATACGACCATCAAGCGTCTTGTGGCCTAGATCTACATCCAAAACAACGATGTCAGGCTCATTCTGGTGAAAACTGTGCAACACTTGATCAGCGTCATTTTGAGGCACTACCGTATGACCATCTGATTCGAAAAATGCACAGGCATGGCGAAGAAATGCATCTTCGTCGTCGACCAGCATTATTGTCAGTTGAGTATTACTAGATGATGGCTGTAGAGACATTGGCAAAGTTGCTTACTATGGCGGTGACTAGATCACTTTCTTGTGCGAACAGTATCCACTTTGATCGATGCGATGCGCCAGTTCTGCCATATGGCATGTGGGCACCTGTGGATAGAGGTGATGTTCGATATGGTAGAACATGTTATAGAACATAAGGCTTTTCCAGCGAGATCGGACTGTACGGGCATTGTTCCATGTTGTGTGGTCACAATCATGATGGACAGTCCAAACTGCAAAAAATGCCGATAGGCAATAGGCGACCATCATTAATACAGTATGAATTTTAAGCGCAAGATTGTCAAAAACGAGCCAAACTAATGCCAACCAGATAATATTACTGGCCAGCTCAAGGCTTATCCAAGCTTTTTGCTTTTTGCGAGATGAAGTCCACGCGGCCCAATGAATCTGAAAAGGGAACAATGGGCCTTTTATTAGAGCCCCCCAGAAAGAGAGTTTGGCCACTGCACCCTCAATATCATGTTCGCCCAGGCAGTGCCTATGATGGCGTAGGTGCGTGTGTTGTACGGCATGCAGCGAGCCCAGCATCAAAATACTGAGAATAAACATGACGATATCGGTTGCCGTTTTTGAGATACCTAAACAGTAGTGAAAAGCGTTATGTGTGACCCTAAGTCCCGTTAGAAAAAAGTAGAACGCGGCAAATAATGCGATGAAATACCAACCGTGTGAACTAGCCACTAAAGACAAAACAAGCCAAGGTAGTGGGAGAGTCAACTCTTTGATTATCTCCCATCGCTTATATTGTCTTAAGTCATTCCAAGTTATTAAGGGTTTAATTTGTGGGTTTGTATCAACTGATTTCAATTCCATTTTTTCCATACCTAACGATGTCTAACGCAGCCAATATGACAGTGCATTGTAAAGTAGGCAATACCCTTCAGAAACAATTGATCGCAATAGTTATACGAAAGATTAGGATGCGTGTGTTTTTTTCTAAATTCTGCAGAATCATCGTCACCTAATGGCGCAAGAGTAGGTCGTCACGTTATTAATTGAGGCCTTGAAATTAAGCAAGTACTTTGGGGTGTATTGACTTGAGACTAATTAGTCACTTTGGGAGCTAGTTTTTAAGAATAAATAGTCATTTTACGAACGTGGTACGGTCGATCTCGTGGCGTATGAGTTTGTCATTCAAGGTTCGTCTGGGCATTCCCAATTGTTCGCTTGCATCTGAAATATTGCCGTTGCTCTGACTCAATGCGAATTCGATCATTGATTTTTCGAATGCCAATACTTTATGCTGCAACGAAGCCGGCTTTGAAGACAGTGCAGTTTCGTTGAGTATGGTCGACACACGTTTGTTCTGATACAGCACGAACCGTTCCGCAATATTTTTTAATTCTCTTACGTTGCCAGGCCATTGATGACTCTTTAACGCAGAGGCATCAGTATTCTCGATCTTGGGCAGCGCGCGATTAAATAATTGGGCAGCGCTGTTCGCGAAACGTTCAAACAACAGCAATGCATCATCTCCGCGGTCACGCAAGGGAGGTATAACCAGTTCAATGGTGTTGAGTCTAAAGTAGAGATCAGATCGAATTCGTTCTTCTTTTAAAGCAATTTGCAAATCATCACTAGCTGCACTAATCACTCGAATATCGATGGCTGTGCTAGTCGCTTCACCCACTGGACGAATTTCGCCGGTTTGCAACACTCTGAGTAATTTTATCTGTTGGGCTGGTGGCATGTTCAATATTTCATCTAGAAATAACGTCCCATTGTTGGCCATCTTTAGTTGACCGGTCTGTCCATCGATACCAACAGAACCGAAAAGACTAACTTCGAATCCATCCGCTGGAATAGCGCCACAGTCAATAGCTTGAAATGGCTTGGTGGCTCTCTTACCGAAATCGTGTAAGCATTGAGCAATAACTTCTTTGCCAGTGCCTGTTTCTCCAATAAGTAGAATATTGATGTCTACTTGTGAAAATTCAGCAATGTTGTTTCTTAACTGTCGCATGATTTCACTGTTACCGAGTAGTCGTTGCTGCAAGTCTGGTCCGCTATTGAGTCTTTGTTGGAGAATCCTGTTTTGTACGACTAGGTGGCGCTTCTCATTGGCACGTATAATCGTGTTAAGTAATCGTTCTGGTTCGAACGGTTTTTCAATAAAGTCGTACGCGCCGAGTTGCATTGCGGTAACGGCACTGTTTATGTCTCCATGACCCGTAATAAGAATTATAGGGATTCCACCATCGATGTTCAGTACTGCCTTAATGACATCCATACCATCCATGCTGGCCATTTTTAAGTCGGTGACAACAACACCTTCGAAGTCCTGATTGAGTTCGCTAAGTGCGTCATTAGCATTGCTGTAAGCATCTACCTGAAAGTCGGCGAGGGTGAGCCATTGGCTGATGGATTCACGCATGGCGCGTTCATCATCAATTAGTACAATACGTTTTCGTGGTGTCATTTAATCAGTTGCCTCAGACGATGACTCAGGTTGTTGTGCGCACGCTTGTGCTAATCGTAGTGAAAAAAGTGCCCCACCTTCGTCGTTGTTACGTACTCTAAGTGAGCCGCCCATCTCTTGTATGATTCCATAGGATATCGCTAAACCTAATCCGACACCTTCTCCGATCGCTTTAGTAGTAAAAAATGGGTCGAAAAGATGTTGTAGTGCATGAGTATCGAGACCAGTGCCGTTGTCACTTACACGTAATGCGACTTCGTCGTTCTCTATAAACAAATGCATTTTAATCTGACGGTTTGTTGATCGTGTTCTGGTGGCATCCACTGCATTCGTGAGCAAGTTAGTTAAGACTTGTTCAATACGAATTGCTGAACCGAATACGTACACCGGCTCCTTCGGCATTTCCTGGCGAACGATAACGTCTGCATCCAACAACAGTTGATGGAGCAAATTTAGAACCTTGTCAATGGAATCTTGCAGGCAAATTGGGTCCCCTTGCTCTTTGGTGCGTCCGGCGAACATTTTAAGATCGGTGGTTATTGTCGCCAATCGTTCTGTAAGGTCGCTAATTTCATCAAGGTTTTTGCGCGCGGCATCGGTTTGCCCGCGTTCAAGCAACAGCTTAGTGCTTGCGCCAAATGTTTTTATCGCCGCTAGTGGCTGATTGACTTCATGCACGATAGCTGCTGACATCTGACCTAAAGCCGCAAGCTTAGAAGCTTGAATAAGTTCGGCTTGCGCAGCATTGAGCTCTTGTTCAGCCTTTTGACGTTCTGTAATTTCCGCTTCAAGTTGTCGATTAAGATTTCTCATATTGGACGCCTCTTTAGCCGCGGCGCTAAGCATATTTTTACGACCCTTCTCAATTCGGTAGAGGAATAGTGCACCGCTAAGGCTGAATAACATCAAAGAAGTAACCACAGCCAGCCCAGTGGCTGTATCCAATGCGTCTTTAGTGGTTAGCTGCCACAACTGCCAATCTTGATTTTCGAGATGTGTTTTATTGATTAGATAGTTGGTTCCGTTAAGTCGAATTTCATCAGTAACGGAATCGGTCGCTTTGACCAATGGAGTCAGTTCTTTGCCAGCGTATTTGTATTCGTTTCTTAAAGTGGATAGGGTGCTTGGTTCAGATAGTGCGAGTGTCTTAAAGCGCCAATCATGATTACTGGCTAGCACGACCACGCGATTCTCATCGAACAGTAGTAAATTGTCGTCTGTTTCTCGCCATTGATTTTGCAATGACTCCAGAGCCGTTTTCACGACCGCTACACCGACGATGCCTTGTCGACCGTATACTGGGCTGGAGAAATAATAACCTGCTTCTTTCGTCACGGTCCCAATGGCGAAGTACCGAGTATCACGCCCTTCGAGGGCATGTTTAAAGTAAGGTCGAAAGGAATAACTTTTTCCCACGAGAGAATTTTCATCTTGCCAGTTGCTTGATGCCAGGGTATTTCCGTACACGTCAAGAACATAGAATATGCTTGCATCCGCTGAGCTGGCTATGGTTTCCAAATATCGATTAGTGCGATCAACGTTGATTTGGGCGTCTTTTGACTCTCTGTTAACAGCAGATTCGAGCAATTTAATGATGTTGTGGTCCAACGCAGCTGCTATCGGCAAATGCTGTAAACGCTCTGCGGTGTTGTTTATTGATTGTTTGTGCGTCGATAACAGGTTTGCTACATCGGTGCGTATTTGTTGCTCGACAAATGACCGTGTCAAGAACGCCGCACCAAATATCGTAGCGATAGTAAAAAGTCCCAGCAAAAACTGATGGGGTAGCGACAAAAATGTGTGCTGATTTGTTCTCATTAGGACGGAATTGGCATTAAACGCCGTTATTAGTTATTTGTATTCACAGGCAAGCGCTAACATTGTATTAAGACTAACAGTTGCGCTCTGACTTGATACGCAATGCGCGAACATCCGCTAATGTGAAAGCGAGTAATGGCGAGAATTCGCCGGTTTAGATCAACGTATTGAAGTAGACTTCTATCAGCCAGAACGGAAGTCGATCGATGGGCTCCTTACTGACCGGTTAGCCGCTTTATCCAGAACAATTGGGTGAGGCGAATTTAATGTATTTGGAGGATATAAATGAAATTCAAAGCCAGTATTTTAAGCGTTGCCATACTCTCGTTAGGTCTTACAGGACTTGCGCAAGCAAACTGTGAAGACGGCGAGATGGTTATTAAATTCAGCCATGTAACGAACACCGATAAGCACCCTAAGGGAATTGCAGCAACTTTGCTTGAGCAACGCGTCAACGACGAGATGCAGGGTAAAGCATGCATGGAAGTATTTCCAAATTCCACGTTGTACAACGACGACAAAGTATTAGAAGCTTTGCTACTAGGTGATGTTCACCTGGCTGCACCTTCTTTATCAAAGTTCGAAAAATTCACTAAGCAATTCCGTTTATTCGATCTTCCTTTTATGTTTAAGGACATCAACGCTGTTGATGCGTTTCAAAACTCTGAAGCTGGTCAGGCAATGAAAGCGTCCATGCAAAAGCGTGGCCTTATGGGTCTTGAGTTTTGGCACAATGGTATGAAGCAGATGAGCGCTAACAAGCCTTTACTTGTGCCTGGCGATGCTTCAGGTCTTAAATTTCGTGTACAAGCATCTGATGTTCTAGTTGCGCAATTTGAAGCTCTAGGTGCTAGCCCACAGAAGATGGCGTTCAGTGAGGTTTACGGTGCGCTTCAAACCAAAGTTGTTGATGGGCAAGAGAACACTTGGTCTAATGTCTACGGTAAGAAATTTTTTGAAGTGCAAGACGGGACAACAACAACGAACCATGGAATTATCGATTACCTAGTGGTGACTTCAACTGAATGGCTCGACGGACTTGATGCTGATGTACGTGATCAGTTTCTTACTATCCTTAAAGAAGTCACCGCCACAAGAAATGCCGAATCTACAGCGGTAAACGAAGCTAACCGCCAAGAAGTGATTAATGCAGGTGGCGTGGTTCGTGAACTAACAGCTGAGCAGCGTGCAGAATGGGTTGCAGCACTGAAGCCTGTGTGGGATCAGTTCGAAGGTGATGTTGGCGCTGATATGATTGAAGCGGCGCAAAGCTTTAATCAGTAAAACGGTACAATAATACGTATTGGAACTGTATTACTAGCACGATACGGCGCATCTCTAAATGGTGCGCCGTTTTTTAAAGCACCGCTGTTCTGCGATGCTTCTTCGCATTGGATATTTTTGGGGTAGGTATGCATTCGCAGTCTGCAGGATCTTGGTCAGATAAACTCGAAGAAACACTTATTGCACTTCTCCTTGGGGCAATGACGATCATTACTTTTGCGAACGTTGTTGCAAGGGCACAAAATTCCAATATTCTTTGGGCGCTTGAGGCGACGGTATATTTGTTTGCATGGATGGTTCTGCTGGGCGCATCCTATGGCGTTAAGCATACCTTTCATATTGGCGTCGATATTTTTGTACGACTGCTACCACCAAGCACTCGTCGTATTGTCACGTTAATCGCACTGTTTGCTTGCTTGTTGTTCTGTGTGCTTTTACTTAAAGGCAGCTGGGACTACTGGTGGGCATTCGCATCAAAACGCGCGTTTCTTGAAGTAAACGACATACCTATGCCAGGCTTTTTACAATTTTTGGCCGACTGGGTCAATGATGGTGAGCAATACGAAAAAATTCCACGATTCATTCCTTATTTTGTCTTGCCTCTTAGCATGTCGTTACTTACCTTTCGATTTATTCAAGCAGGCATGCGTGTGTATCGCGGTGAGCAGGAGTTGCTGGTGGAAAGCCACGAAGCTGAAGTGGAGACTGCCATGGAAGAATTTTCAGACGGAACAGAAGTAGAATCGTTAACGCAGCAGATAGACGGTCCGACCAACCCGAGGACGCGTCAATGATGCGCTCGATAGCTAAAACACAAATAATGTTTAAAGGAGAGGGTAACTAATCATGCAAGTTGCACTGTTATTTGCCTTTGTTATTGGCCTAATGCTTATTGGCGTACCAATCGCCGTTTCTCTTGGCCTGTCGAGTATCCTCTTTTTACTAATGTATTCAGATGGCTCATTGGCTTCGATCGCACAAACGTTGTTTTCAGCGTTCGATGGTCATTACACGCTTCTGGCAATTCCTTTCTTCATCTTAGCGTCGGGCTTTATGTCCACCGGTGGCGTGGCAAAGCGAATTATTCGATTTTCGATTGCCTGTGTTGGGCATGTTCGCGGTGGGCTTGCGATCGCATCCGTTTTTGCTTGCATGATGTTTGCGGCTTTATCAGGCTCGTCTCCAGCAACGGTTGTGGCTATTGGAACCATTGTTATCACAGGTATGCGTCAAGTTGGGTATACCAAAGAGTTTGCAGCAGGCGTGATTTGTAGCGCTGGTACTTTAGGTATCCTGATACCTCCTTCCATTGTTATGGTTGTTTATGCTGCTGCCACCGATGTATCGGTTGGGCGAATGTTTCTCGCTGGAGTGATTCCAGGTCTTATCGCCGGCTTTATGCTGATGATCGGTATCTACGTTATGGCTCGCATAAAGGGTTTGCCTTCGCAAGCTTGGAAGGGTTGGAGAGAGGTCGGTGCGTCTGGTTTCTATGCGTTATGGGGATTGATGCTTATCGTCATTATTTTAGGTGGCATCTACGGTGGCATATTCACTCCAACAGAAGCTGCAGCTGTGGCTGCCGTCTACGCTTTTTCTATTGCAAATTTTGTATACCGAGATATGGGGCCGTTGCACGTTGAAGGTGGCAAACCCAAATCGTTACTCACGAATCCTCATAGTATTATCACCGTCTTCTTTCATCGAGACACACGAAAAGTCCTGTTTGAAGCCGGTAAGCTGACTATTATGCTTATGTTCATTATCGCGAATGCGTTGATTCTTAAGCATGTATTAACGGAAGAACAAATCCCACAACATATTGCGGCAGCCATGCTTGAAGCGGGGCTCGGCCCAATCATGTTCTTGATTGTTGTCAATATACTGCTGCTACTTGGTGGTCAATTTATGGAGCCTTCCGGGCTTTTGATTATTGTAGCGCCGCTGGTTTTTCCAATTGCTATACAGCTGGGTATCGATCCTATTCACTTGGGTATCATCATGGTGGTGAACATGGAGATTGGTATGATTACCCCGCCTGTTGGTCTGAATTTGTTTGTGACCGCCGGCGTGGCCAAGCTGTCCATATTGAATGTAGTGAAAGCGGCGCTACCGTTTGTTGGCATATTATTCATCTTCCTTATCATGGTGACCTACATACCTTCGATATCAACCTTTCTGCCGCACTTGCTCATGGGACCTGAAATAATTACGAAATAAGAAAACCAACATAAAACCAACGCTACTCCAGAAACGGTTGTTGCCGTTCGGTCTAGTAGCGTCCTGGGTGAGGAGCTTTCTTTGTTGCTATCTTTAATGGTTGAAGCTTCCGGATACAGTGGTGAGAAATTAGCGCAAGAGTGCGGCCGAATTTAAAAATGTTATAGCAATGAATCCTATCCATTACGCTCTGCAAGCGAGCCTAACGTACGCAAGCATTAGAGCGGGCTTTCAGTGAGCTTTTTAAGCAACCGTTATCTCAACGCAAGGCATTTCTTGAGCATTGCTCTGAAATAATGTTACTAGACGGCATGAGCATGGCGGAAGAGGCGGACTTGATTAATCTGTTTGCGGTATCGCTTGACGTCCCTATGCTAAAGGCAGCTTGAGCGTATTCTTACTCTCTGTTAGTTTCGATTGAAACGAACAGTTCGTACAAATGCTAAGCTTAGGCAAATATAAAGAGTGATACATTCAAGTATCACTATCGCCTCTAACGTTAAACCAGCTTGTAGCCAAATTACGAACTTGTGAAGCCCTTAGAACGGTCTTTGCCAGGGAAGGAGTCAAAAGCATGTACCACAAGCTCAATACGCTTTCGCGTCTAGTATTCTTATCGCTCGTTTTATCTTTATCAACGGGTTGCACTGCGAGCTTGTTTGGCTCTCCTATGCACAATGTTCGGATACAAAGCGAACCTCAGGACGCCAATTTTACGATAACCGATGAAAGTGGTGAGCTGGTTGCACAAGGCACAACTCCTGACTCAGTGCTATTACGCACCTCATCCAGTTTTTTTAGAAAAGCGCGATATTACGTAACCTTTGACACGCAAGGTTATCAGACACAAACCCAAAAACTCAAAGCCAGACTTTCACCATGGTATTTGGTTGACGTATTAGTCTACATTCCGGGAATAATTGGCGCTTTGATCATCGATCCGTTCACCGGTGCGATGTTTACTCTGCCAGATGAGTCCAGTGTGATTCTGGAGCCGGCCGAATAATGGCTACTCTCTTTCGTGTTTGCGCAATTTACTTATTCGCATCGATACTGGCCTCTTGCTCCTTTGCGCCGATGTCACCACGAGTCGATGCTGCATCAATCGGAAAACATGAAATCAAATTAGAATCCAATATTGCGCCTACGCCATCTTTTGGTATTTTATATGGTGTTACTGACAATCTGGATGTAGGTTTGGAAGTAGAACAAGCGGGGTTGGGCAGTACTTGGGCGCGCTATAGTTTTATCAATAATCCAACTGGGTTTTCTTTCGCTGGAAACGCCGGCGTGTTTGTGTCTGAGAATGATATTCGCTCTAACGGTTGGTACGCAGGTTTATTAGTCAGTAAGCAGGTAACCCCGACTGTTCGTTGGACTGGTAGCTATAGGCACGCGCTGTTAGATTATGAGTATGGATTGTACGATGACTTGTTTAGCGTTGACTATTTAGATTTTGATAATCCGGACGATGCGTCAGTCAATGGGCATTTGGATATAAGTTTGTCATTGCGTATAAGACCACACGTGGAGCTCGCTATCGGTGGTGGTTGTCAATTTCTTTACAAGAATAAAAACCCACAGCAGCGTAGCAAGCGCTGCTTACCCATCATAGGGTTCTCGTTTTATCGGCTTTGATCGAGCGATACCGATGAAGTTGCTATGAATGTGGAGCGTGAGCACTGCATGCCTCGTGAACTATGCGTCGACTATCGTACGGCGCATCTGATTCAACCACCAAACTTAATCCAACTACCATTTTTCTTATTAGATGCAACGGCGGCGGATATAAATGCAATACCATCGTGACCATCTTTGATGCCTGGAATAAGCGTATCAACCGATCTGCCATCCCGCGCCGCATAAATGGCCTCAGCAGTATCACTGTAAATAGTCGCAAATCCCTCAAGGTAGCCTTCGGGATGTCCGGCAGGAATACGTGACACAGCATTTGCTGCATCGGAAGCACCAGGACCACCCCGAGTCAGTAGTCGAGTGGCTTCTCCAAGAGGGGAGTGCCACAGTTTGTTTGGTTCTTCCTGACTCCATTCGATGCCACCTTTTGATCCGTACACCCGCAGACGTAGTCCGTTTTCGTTACCAGGAGCCACTTGGCTAGACCACAACATTCCTTTTGCGCCACCTTGATAACGCAGCATGATGTGGACGTTATCGTCGAGTTGACGCCCTTCAACGAAGGTGTGCATATCTGCACATAAAGATTCGAGTTGTAAGCCAGTGACAAATCCTGCCAAATTAAATGCATGGGTACCGATATCGCCGATACAACCACCGGCACCTGAGCGCTCTGGGTCCACGCGCCAGCTGGCTTGTTTGTGATCTGTCGATTCAAGGTCGCTTGAGAGCCAATCTTGCGCGTACTCAACTTGTACAACACGAGTGTCGCCCAGTGCTTTGTTGTTGATCAACTCACGCGCCTGACGGATCATCGGATAAGCGGTGTAGTTGTGAGTTAATACAAATAGCGCATCTGAATTGTTAACCAGATTCAAAAACTTTTTTGCATCAGCAGCCGTTGAGGTCAGTGGTTTGTCGCAGATGACATGGATGCCTCGTTTGAGAAATTCTTTGGCAACTGAAAAATGTAAATGATTTGGTGTGACGATGCTAACCGCTTCAATACCGTTCTTTAAGCGTGCCTCACGTATGGCCATTTCCTTGTAGTTTCCATAGCTACGATCTTCATCTACCCCAAGGTCGAGGCCGCTGAGTTTGGATTTTTCAACAGTGGATGAGAATGCGCCTGCAACGAGCTCGAAGTGATCGTCTATGCGTGATGCAATGCGATGAACACCGCCGATGAATGCGTCACGACCACCACCGACCATGCCGAGGCGAATTCTGTCAGGTTTGCCATTGATGCTCATTTTTCGTTATCCAAAATTGCCATGAGAGCTAAAGATGCCAAGTTATAAGCTGTAGTGCAACTATTTCTTAATGGCAGCTGTACAAATCTATGCGAAATAACCGCATACTTTGTCCGTTAAAATAGTTGGTGTCGAGTCACAATTTGTTTTTTTTAGTGTCATTCTTATGCAGTTAGCAGTTCGTCATCCGGTAGTTTAGCGCCAGTCATATAGGCAACAGCGTCCGACATACTGTGCGCCTTCGGGTCGATTACGCATAAACGCTTACCCAGTCTGTGAATATGAATGCGGTCGGCTACCTCAAACACATGTGGCATGTTGTGAGAGATGAGAATAATCGGAATGCCACGCGCTCGAACATCTTGAATTAAATCCAGTACGCGCCGAGATTCTTTCACTCCTAAGGCTGCGGTTGGCTCGTCCATGATGATAACTTTTGAGCCGAATGCGGCTGCTCGGGCTACAGCCACACCCTGACGTTGACCGCCGGAAAGCGTTTCCACCGATTGATTGATATTTTGTATCGTGAGTAATCCGAGTTCAGACAGTTTATTACGCGCCTGCTTTTCCATCTCAGTACGATCGAGTTTTCTGAATACATTGCCGAGAAAGCCGGGTACACGAAGCTCTCTACCAAGAAACATATTGTCAGTAATAGAGAGCGCTGGCGATAGCGCCAGATTCTGATAGACGGTTTCTATGCCAGCATCTCGGGCCTGAATAGGGGAGTTGAAACTCACTTCCTCGCCGTTGAGCCAAATAGTGCCGCTATCGGGTCGTACGGCACCAGATAGGGCTTTGATTAAAGATGATTTGCCTGCTCCGTTGTCACCAATCAAACCCAGCACCTCACCTGGATAGAGATCAAGCTCTGCACGATCGAGTGCAACCACACGTCCATAGCGTTTCGTTAGATTACTTGCTTTGAGTATCGGTTGTTGATCGCTCATGACGAGACCTTCCTTATCCATTGATCAACTGCCACCGCTAAGATGATTAACAAACCAATTAATAGATAAGTCCATTGTGGGTCTGTACCGATGAGTCTGAGCCCAAGCGAAAACACACCAACGATGAGGGCGCCGAACAACATGCCCATGATAGAGCCTCGGCCTCCAAATAATGAAATGCCGCCAATCACCACGGCAGTAATAGATTCGATATTAGCGAATTGCCCTGCCGTCGGGGACACTGAACCAATGCGACCGATAAGTGCCCATCCGGCCAGTGAGCAAATAAGTCCTGCGACAACATAGACTGAAATAATCACTCGTTTGGTCCGTACGCCACTGAGCTCTGCAGCTTCTATGTCATCGCCCACGGCATAGACGTGTCTTCCCCAGGCAGTTTGATTCAAAATATAGGCGAGCAGTAACACCAGTACGACAAAGGCAATAACGCCGTAAGTAAATACGGCACCGCCAAATTTTATATTCTCGCCAAAAAATTGTAATATTTTTGCGTTCTGTTCGATGTCTTGTGAGCGAATGGTTTCATTGGCGGAGTAGAGAAAGTTTGTCGCTAGCACAATCTGCCACATACCTAACGTTGCGATAAAAGGGGGTAGCTTTACCACAGCGACCAGCACACCATTGATGTATCCGCATAAAGCGCCAACGGCGAATCCACACAAAATGGCAAACTCAGCGGGTAGTCCGTAACGAAACGTAAATTGCCCCATCACGACCGACGAGAGCACCATGATCGCTCCAACTGATAAATCGATTCCGGCTGTGAGTATCACCAATGTTTGTGCAGCCCCTACAATGCCGACAATGGCAACTTGCTGCAATATTAGCGTCATTGCAAAAGGGGAGAAAAATTTGGGACCGAGATAAAGGCCAAACCCAGCAATGGATGCAAGCAGTACGACCAATGGAACCAATGATGGATGCTTATGTAAAGTCGATTGAATCCAGTTTAAAAGACCGCTTCTTTCATTATCGAATGAGGCGACCTCATCAGCGCTGCCATCTAATGTTGCTTCGAAATCCTGACCGGCCAAAGTTTTCTCCTGCACAGCTGAATAACATCACGTTAGCTGATGTTATTCAACTTTAGTTTCTATAAATGAAAACGGCGCTGATAACAGCGCCGCCTTTCTAGTTACGAACTGCACTCGCTAAAAACAAATACAGCTTTGCTTTTATCGAATTACCGAACTACTTATCCCCAACACTTGTCCGTGCCTTCTGTTGTGTCGATTGAATCAACACCATCAGCAGGTTGGTCAGTTACAAGGTTAACCCCTGTGTTATAAAAATCAAGCCCTGGTGTGTTTTCAGGCTTCGTACCATCTTTAGCCCAAGCCGCAATTGCTTCAATGCCAAGTGAGGCCATTAGCAGAGGGTACTGTTGAGAAGTTGCACCGATAACACCAGCCTTTATGTCGGCAATACCAGGGCAACCGCCATCAACAGAAACAATAAGAACGTCACCTTCGCGTCCAACTGCTTTTAATGCTTCATATGCACCAGCTGCTGATGGCTCGTTGATGGTGTAAACCACGTTGATACCGGGCTCTTTAGTTAGCAGGTTCTCCATGGCTTTACGGCCACCTTCTTCATTCCCTGCAGTCACTTCGTTACCAACAATGCGTGGGTCAGTTTCATCACCCCATTTGTTTGGGTCACCCAGATCGATTCCAAAGCCTTGTAAGAAGCCTTGGTCGCGAAGAACACCAACCGAAGGCTGGCTTACAGCCAGATCAAGCATAGCAATCTTAGCGTCTGCCGCACCATCACCCATAGCCGCTGCAGCCCATGCTCCGATGAGTTCACCGGCCTTAAAGTTGTCAGTTGCAAAGGTTGCGTCAGCTGAATCGATTGGCTCGAGCGGTGTATCGAGTGCAATAACCAGAATACCGGCATCGCGTGCTTGTTTTACTACCGGCACAATTGCTTTAGTGTCGGATGCTGCGATCAAAATACCTTTTGCGCCATCAAGCATGCAAGTTTCAATTGCAGCGACTTGGCTTTCATGGTCGCCATCGACTTTACCAGCGTAAGATTTAAGCGTAATGCCCATTTCATCGGCTTTTGCTGTTGCGCCTTCTTTCATTTTAACGAAGAAAGGGTTGGTGTCTGTTTTAGTGATTAAACATGCTGCGGTTTGTGCTTGTGCCATTGTCGTACCGGCAAGGCTAAACGCAAGAACGCTAGCTGCTGGCAGGAAGTATTTACTCAAATTCATTATTAATTTTCTCCGTAGTACATTGGTTTTGTGGTGGAACTGCCTACATAGTAAATAGAGCTGGCTCAGTCTGCGTTTTTGACGCTTGTACGGCCAGTGTTGTTTCGGTCAGATCACCTACGTACAGTCACATAGGTAATCGCAGGTTGTCAATTGGGCAGGTGTCCTGAAATATTGCTTTAGGTCGTGCTTTTGTCGTCGCTCAATTCCACATAAGAATATGTGAGACAAAATGACTAAATTATTAGAACTGATTTTAAAGCACCAACTTAAATGGGTGCTCAATTCTAAAATACGCTTATGACCGATACACCGATACACCGATACACCGATACACCGATGCCTCGATACACCGATGCCTCGATACCTCGATACACCGATGCCTCGATACAACGATACAACGATACACCGATACACCGATACACCGATACAACGATACAACGATACAACGATACACCGATACAACGATACAACGATACAACGATACAACGATACCTCGATAAGCGAATTGGCTGCTAGACGGACAGCTGGATAAGCGGATAGGCGCATGTGTTGCTATACGGATCTGCGTCGATCTGACGATGCTTCGCGCAAACGAGCAACATGTGTGTTCTTGGTATGGTGTGTAGGGTGTTTGGGTTGGAAAAATAAATAGTGTGGAGATTAGTCGTTCACGATGACTCTACGCAATTCATATGGTTGCTGTAATGAAGCGCGACATGAAAGGGCAATAATAAAGCGTGATATTAAGTGGTTGTTCGGGATGTTTTTTGGATATTTAACCGCTAGTGCAATCTATAAGGCAGCCTCATTCGCGCCTTTCAGGGCTTCGATTGAGCACTGGAAAAGCTGTTATCCCAAGACTGTGCCGGGCTGATTTGCCCCGCACTTCACACTATCGCGTCCAGACACATTTGCTGTAAAAATCTCTAAGTTGCTGATATTTATGAAAATAAAATATTAATCCATACCGACAAACGCGAATCGGCCAGCTTGTTGCAGTTGTTGGGGTACCTGTACTAATACTGGTGCAGGTCGATATAACGTGGGTAGCGGGTGTCACGAAGACATAGCAGGTTATGCCGCCCAAAAATGATATTGAAGGTAATCGCAATGACCACTTCATCGCTAGTAGAGGCAAGTAGTCGTTTTGGAGGTAAAAACAGATTGTTCGGTAATAGCCTTCCTCACAGAACACTTGCACTTGTGTTGGCCGGTGGCCGCGGTTCTCGCCTAGAAGGGCTGACGGACTGGCGCGCCAAACCTGCTGTGCCTTTCGGTGGCAAATATCGCTTAATCGATTTTGCATTATCCAATTGCATTAATTCTGGCATCGGTCGCGTAGGCATCCTCACGCAATACATGTCGCATTCATTGAATCAACATGTACAGCAAGGTTGGGGCATGACGACCCCTGATGGTTCACCATTGATGCAGCTATTGCCTGCGCAGCAGCGCACTAAAGAACACAACTGGTATACCGGTACAGCCGATGCCATCTATCAAAATTTGGACATCATCCGCGGCTATGGTGCAGAGTATGTGCTAGTGCTTGCAGGTGATCATATATACAAGATGGATTATCGTCCGCTTATCGAAGAGCACGTTCGTTCAGAAGCTGACATGACTATTTGTGCCATCGAAACAAGCGTTGTAGATGCTAAGCAATTTGGTGTTTTAGGCGTTGATGATGATGGTTCGGTTCTGCGTTTTTCTGAAAAACCTGAACAGCCAGAAACCATTCCTGGCACAGATGACAAATGTTTAGCTTCGATGGGTGTTTATGTCTTTAACGCAAAATTTCTCTATCAAGAGCTAATCAACGGACATGAAGGTAAAGGCTCAGGTGATGATTTTGGTAAAGATGTTATTCCATCATTGATCGGTAAACGTAAAGTGATGTCGTATGCTTTTCGTGATGAAGAAAAGAACGAATCTGCGTATTGGCGCGATGTCGGTACGCTTGATGCATTTTGGCAAGCCAATTTGGAGCTGGTTGATATTGTTCCTCCATTGAACTTGTACGATAAAGATTGGCCAATCAGAACGTTTGCGAGCCAAGCACCACCTGCGAAATTTGTATTTGACTCAGAAGATCGATGTGGGGCTGCGGTGAATTCAATGATCTGCGACGGTTGCATAGTCTCGGGTGCTAGTATTAAAAATTCGGTTGTTTGTACCAACGTGGTTGCGAACGAGCAAACTGAAATCGACGAATGCGTCATTCTGCCTGATTGCACCATTGGTGAGCAATGCAAGTTAAAGCGTGTGGTACTAGATCGATACTGTGAAGTTCCTGCGGGTACTGTTATCGGTTATGATCTTGAGATTGATGCCCATCGCTTCCATGTGTCGGCTGGTGGAGTTGTACTTGTGACCCAACAGATGATTGAGAAATTGGGCGTTGACGACTCTCGCGTCGCCGCATAAATAAACACAAGCGTACATATCTGCTACGCTTGGCTCTTATGAGTCATTCTAAAATTGGTCGCCTTATTATCGTTGTAGGCGCAAGTGGTGCGGGCAAAGATACCGTCCTGAAATCAGCACAAAAACACTTTGAAGGTAATCCTCGCGTGGCCTTTGTTCGCCGTGTTATTACCCGAGAGTGTAACCCTAAGGCTGAAGTGCACGATAGCGTCAGTGAACAGCAATTCTTAGAGCAACAAGCGCGTGGAGATTTCTGCGTCTCTTGGCAAGCTAATGATTTGTACTACGGCCTACCTGCGTCGGTGCATAGTGGCATTGCGCAAGGGCAATTGATGGTGGCTAACGGAAGTCGGGCGGCAATCGATGACATACGGTCTAAATTTAGCGAGCTTACTACGGTTCACATAGTCACATCGATGGATGTATTGGCTATGCGTCTTGAACGCCGGAGTCGTGAGAGCGCAGCTGAGATTAAAAACAGGTTGGAACGTAATAATACCATTGCGGAACTTTCAGGCAATGATGTCGTGACAATTGATAATAGTGGTGAGCGTCAAACGGCGATCGACGAATTTATCGATTTGTTAGATTCGTATTAACGAATGAGTTCGCTTACTTCAGAGCTGTCGACCGACTGATAGTAATCTTAGCATCTCATCTTTATCTTCTTTAGGCATATGGAACGGCTCTATGACAGGCCAGCCTAAGTGCCGAAAATAGAGAATGCCAAATTTAAATCGAGGGGATTTGATTTCACTTAGATTATAAACAGCTCGCGTACACATTAGCCTGTTTAGAATTAAGTGTTGGTTAGTGATTTCCACTTCAGGAAATCGAAGTTTTGTTTGCGCCCGCCTGAACAGGAAAAGACCAAACATGAGCACCGTAAAAAATACAAATAATGAGCCACTATCATTTAGTACATTGAAATTCGAAAATACAAATAATGCTAGCGGTAGCCAAATGATTCCCGATATAAAAATGTGGCATAAAACAGAGTTGTGCCACATACCCTTTGAGTGGTGACTAAACATCAAGCATCCTCTTTACCATTAGTCGATTAAAAATCTGTTGGCCTGACCTTTGTGATGGTGATGCACTTTACTGGGCCGCAAGAAAAAGCTTTGCTCACACCTTTTTCACAAAGACCGACTTCAACTTCATCGCGCCAATGCCATCAATTTTGCAGTCAATATCGTGATCGCCCTCGATCAACCGAATGTTCTTAACCCGTGTTCCAACCTTCACCACACTTGAACTTCCTTTGACTTTAAGATCCTTTATGACACTGACGGTGTCTCCATCGGACAGCAGGTTGCCGTTGCTGTCTTTTATGACTAGCGCGTCGTCGTCTGTTGTGGACTCAGTTGCAGACCACTCATGCGCGCATTCTGGGCACACGAGCATCTCACCGTCAGGGTATGTCAGAGCTGATTTGCAGTTGGGGCAGGCTGGTAGTTCACTCATAGTTTAGTTTAGTCCGGCGATGATGATTCTATTGGTTGCAGATGGTTATCCAGTGTTTCCTGGATTTCAACGCGAGCGGGGTTGCGAAGAATTTTTGCGTATTTGTATTTAAACACACCGCTAGACAGTTCGACGATTTTGTCGCAAACCCATTTTGCATCAAGCATGGTGCTGGTGTCTTCATCTGAGCCATGCCAGAAAGCAGTGTCGATACCTGAGGGTGCAGCCACCAGTACTTTACCAATTTGGCCGTCCTTTACTAACGATTCACCGAACATACCCAAACCCGATTTCACTGCACAATAAACGGGTTCTAGTTTGCGCGCGGTATATTGAGAGCTTGACGTAATCAACATAACTTTTAGTGGGGTATCAAGTTTGTTTTTCAAACGTTGAACTAGCAGGGTAGGGGCGAGTAGGCCAACATTGAGCATCTGCTTGATGGCATCGTCAGAGAGTTCATCTATTAAACCGCGCTGCCGAAAGCCTGCAGCGTATATTAGGGTATTGATTCCTGTAAATTGTATTAACAGGTTATCGATGTTGCCAGTGAGTTGATCAGCATCTGCAGTAATTGCTAGGTGTTCGAATTGCGCGCCTTCAATTCCAGGGTTTTTCCGACCGGTGATACACACCGTGTGTCCGTCATTAACATAGTGCCGGGCCAGTTCAAGCCCTACACCTGAAGTTCCACCGATAATTAGAATGTTTTTCTTCATCTTAACGACCTTATCGTTGACGCTTTGTATGGGAACCCTATCGTACTTAGTTTAAAACGACATGGATACTAGGCTGGTGTCCATTGGTGATGTTAATGTCATCGTTTTCTTCACGATCGGAAAGGTTCGCACATGAAAGTTGGATTTATTGGTTTGGGCAATGTTGGTGGGAAGCTTGCCGGAAGTTTGATACGCAACAACGTTGATTTGGTTGTGCGCGATCTCGACAAGAGCGCTGCACAGCCTTTTCTAGACGCCGGAGCCGATTGGGGTGATTCTCCTAAAGCCATGGCTGAGCAGTGTGACTTATTGATTACTTGCTTGCCATCACCTGCAGCCAGTGCTGCTGTTTTGGAGTCTGACGATGGATTGCTTGCCGGCATATCGAGTGGAAAAATCTGGGCAGAAATGAGCACGACCGACGAGGCTGAAGTTTTGCGCCTAGGTGCGCTTGTACACGCAAAAGGTGCGGCTGCCGTCGACTGCCCTGTATCGGGTGGGTGTCATCGAGCGGCAACTGGCAATATCTCCATTTTCGCCGGCTGTGAGCGAGAAGTATTCGATCAAATGCTACCTGTGCTCACTGTGCTCGGGCGTCGCGTGTTGCACACCGGTGCGTTAGGCAGTGCGTCCATCCTGAAGGTCATGACTAATTATCTTGCTACAGCAAACTTACTGACCTTATGTGAAGCCTTAACAACAATGAAGGGTGCTGGTCTTGATCTGGCCACAACCTATGAAGCCATTCGTATTTCATCTGGCAATTCGTTTGTGCATGAAACTGAAAGCCAAGTTATTCTTAATGGTTCACGCGACATTAATTTCACCATTGACTTAGTGCGCAAAGATATTGGTCTGTTTCAGCAAGTCGCTGATCGTGCAAACGTACCGCTGGATATAAGTCCGGTGTTAATCGATATCATGCGTGATGGTGAAGAACGGTTTGGACCGCGCGAATGGTCACCTAATATTATTAAGCGACTCGAGGAGGCAACGGGTTTGTCAATCTTGGCTGATGGTTTTCCAGCAGACATCGTTGATGACGAACCAGAAGAAGTCGGCTATGAGGTTGTACCGGGTAACCGCGCTTAGATTTTAATTCGAATGCGCGCAGAGAATGGATTCTTTGCGTACTAGGTCATTTTTTCTTTGTGATAGCCCTAAAAACTGTTGAGCAAGAGCAGTCAATAAGAGCAGTTAAGTAAGTTCGATCAACAAGAGCAGTTGATAAGAGCAGTTGATAAGAGCAGTTAATAAGAGCAGTCGATAATAGCAATCAATAAGAGCAGTAAAAGTAAGGCAGTTAATAAGAGCCATTAGTTAAAGGCTGTTGAAGTGCTACCAATAAAATTCGCTAATTCGCTAATTCGCTAATTCGCTAATTCGCTAATTCGTTAACCGGTTAATGGGAACCTTAAGGACCACATTTCCCTGTTCATCTTTGGGAAAATTTCCAGCACGCATATTCACTTGCAATGACGGAATAATTAACTTGGGTGCTGAGAGTGTTTTGTCACGTGTTTCTCGCATGGCCACATAGTCGTCTTCGGTCGGAAATTGCTGCAGATGAATATTGCCTTCACGTTCCGCACCGATGGTCGTCTCCCACGCGAAGTCACGACCGTTCGGACCATAGTCATGACAGACAAACACACGTACATCATCCGGCAACGTTAGTACGCGTTGCATAGAACGGTAAAGTTCTCGTGCATCACCACCAGGGAAATCCGCACGGCCTGTTCCACCGTCGGGCATGAAGAAGGTGTCGCCAACAAATATTGCGTCGCCGATAATGTGCGTATTACACGCTGGCGTGTGACCGGGCGTATGAATAACCGTGGCAGTCAAACTCCCAATACTATAGGTGTCTCCATCAGCAAATAACTGGTCGAACTGTGAGCCATCGCGTTGGAATTCGGTGCCTTCGTTGAAAATCTTGCCAAAGGTCTCCTGAACGCGAGTAATTTGATCGCTTATGCCAAGCTTGCCACCAAGCTGTTCCTGCAAATAAGGGGCAGCTGATAAATGATCAGCATGCACGTGCGTTTCTATAATCCATTCAACCTGCAAATTCAATTCTTGAACCTTGTCAATAACCTTTTGCGCATTCTCATAACTAACAGCGCCGGCTGCATAGTCTATGTCGAGCACGCTATCGAGAATGGCGCAAGCAGTCGATTGCGGGTCTTTGACAATGTAGCAAGCGGTATTGGTTACTTCATCAAACAATGGGATGACAGTGGCTGATGCGCTAAGGTCTAATTTGGGTAAAGGCTTGATACTCATTCGCAACTCAACAGGGTAACTGGTATCGTTCAGGTTACAGTGTAGGGCAAACAAACTACAAGCTGTTCGAAAATTGCCTTGGCATCAGTGAAGCACTGTGCATTTTTGGTGAAAATCCGAATCGGTAAAAATTCAAATTCAACGAGATACGCCACATGGGAAGCTCTCACAGCCTGAACGATAAATATACCGCCGAAAGTGGTGCGGTATTTATGAGCGGTACGCAAGCTTTGGTGCGGCTACCCATCATTCAAATGCGTCGCGACAAACTGGCCGGACTCGATACTGCCACCTATATATCAGGCTATCGTGGTTCTCCGATGGGCATTTATGACCAGCAGCTCCAAAAAGCCAGCGAGTGGCTTGCCCCACATCGAATCCGCTTTGTACCGGGTGTTAATGAAGACCTTGCCGCAACCGCGATTTGGGGCACGCAGCAAGTTCCACTTTACGATAGTGCAGCAGTTCAAGGTGTGCTAGGGATATGGTACGGAAAAGGACCAGGAGTCGATCGCAGTGGTGACGTGTTTCGCCATGGCAACGCAGCTGGCTCCTCAGCACAAGGTGGTGTGCTGTGCATAGCTGGCGACGATCATTCAGCCAAATCGTCAACGGTTCAACATCAATCCGATCACTCATTTGCATCCGCGCGTATGCCGATGTTGTACCCCTCATCGGTACATGAATTTGTTGAAGTCGGATTGTTAGGAATAGCACTGTCGCGCTATTCAGGCTGTTGGGTTGGTATGAAGGTTATCTCCGACACAGTTGAAACCAGCGCGGTTGTTGACCTCAGCCGTGAACTTACACCGATTCATCTGCCGGATGATTTCGATATGCCAGAAGATGGGCTCAATTTGCGTTGGCCGGACCCATTCGCGCCGCAAGATGTTCGCTTGCATGAATTCAAACATAAGGCTGTGCATGCTTTTGCACGAGCCAATGGAATTGATCAGTGGATAATTAAATCTCCTTTGCGTCCATCTATGCAGAACGCACTCTCGCAACAATCTGCTTCAAATCAATCAGCCGTAGATCAATCAAATTTAGGTCAATCAAATTTAGATCAATCACGCTCGGAGCAAACTACGCGAGATCAATCTACTCTTGAGCAATCTAACCTAAAGCAATCCTTTTCGGATAAATCAACGCTAACCGGTTTTGGCATTATTAGTTCTGGAAAAGCATTTGAAGATGCCCGGCAAGCGCTGCATATATTGGGAATAGATGAAGCCGTCAGTGCATCTATCGGACTGCAGTTATATAAAGTACGTATGCCTTACCCGCTCGAGCCTGAGGGCGTAGTTGCATTTGCCAACGGACTTACAGAAGTTCTGGTATTGGAGGAGCGGCGCGAAATTATCGAAGACCAGCTGAAAACCATTTTGTATCATCGTTACCAAGGCACCCGTATTGTTGGTAAGCACGATGAACACGGCAACGACTTTCTACCGACTGCAGCCACTTTGTCTGTGGCCGTCTGCATGAGAGCGATTGCCGATAGATTGATCAAGTTTGGTGTGGAAGATTCATTGCAAACACAAATACAACAGCGTGTTGCAAACTTAAACAGCACATTGCAAAAGCAATTAATGCACAAAGTACCATCGGAGCGTAAACCCTGGTTCTGTTCAGGATGCCCGCACAACACATCGACAAGGGTACCCGAAGGCTCCAAAGCTTTAGCCGGTATTGGTTGCCATTACATGGTTCAGTGGATGGACCGAGACACCGATACATTCACACACATGGGTGCCGAAGGTGTGCCATGGACATCTATATCGCATTATGTCGACGACAAACACCGCTTTGTCAATATAGGTGATGGCACCTATTTTCATTCAGGATTGTTGGCCATTCGTGCCTCGGTAGCATCAGGGGTGAATCTAACTTACAAAGTGTTGTACAACGATGCGGTTGCTATGACAGGTGGACAGTCGCTTGATGGTGCATTAACGCCTGCGCAAATTACCCATCAGTTAAAGGCTGAAGGTGTGTGGCCTGTGTATTTGGTTAGTGATGAGCCTGAGCTTTATCCGGCAAGTATCGTTGCAGATGGTGTTGTGGTTAAGCATCGTGATTACCTTGACCCTGTCATGCGAGAACTTCGTGACCTACGAGGTTGCAATGCAATTGTTTATGTCCAAACGTGTGCAGCTGAAAAACGCCGACGACGTAAACGCGGTTTGTTAGTTGACCCTGATCAACGGATGTTTATTAACGCGGACGTATGTGAAGGCTGCGGTGATTGTTCCACACAGTCCAATTGTGTGTCGGTTGAGCCGTTAGAAACCGCATTTGGGCGAAAGCGTCGTATTAATCAGTCGAGTTGTAATAAGGATTACTCGTGTGCTAACGGATTCTGTCCGTCATTCGTCACAGTGTCCGGTGCGTCGCTGAAACGTCGCAAAGCTCAGCAACAAGAAAAATCACAAACACTGCCAGAACCATCGTTGCCGGTATTAGCATCCGAGAGTTGGAACGTACTCATCACAGGGATAGGTGGTACCGGTGTATTAACAATAGGCTCCATACTTGGAATGGCTGCCCACATTGATGGTCATGCCGCTATGATTTTAGATATGACAGGTCTTGCTCAAAAGGGTGGGGCAGTGCTAAGTCATGTTCGGATCGCTGCACATCCAGACTTGGTGACCAGTGCTCACATTGTTCCAGCTGGTTGTGATTTATTATTCGCCGCTGATGCCGTTGTTGCCGCTTCAAAAAGTACGGCCGAGTTGCTTAACGAAAAACGCACAAATGCGGTTGTGAATACCGCTACAGCGCCAGTAGCAGATTTTGTTTTGCATCGTGATATGGACTTTGGGCACGACGGTGTCGCTAGCGCCATCAAAAAACAAGTTCGTGATGTGGAACACTTTCATGCGTTTTCTAGTATCGCTGAGAAACTCACAGGTGACGCAATGAGCACGAACATAATGATGCTCGGATACTCGTGGCAACAAGGCCTATTGCCGGTGAGCCTTGATGCGCTCGAACAGGCCATTACACTTAACGGGGTAGCAGTGGAGGCGAACTTAACGGCGCTTGAATGGGGAAGGCAACTCGCAGCGCAGCCGGACGCGGTTAAGTCGAAGCTTGTGGATGACACAAAAAAAGCGGACAACCTACCTTTGTCGCTTGATGCGTTGATCGAGCATCGCATTGCGCATCTCACCAATTACCAAGGGCCAAAGTTGGCTGATAAATACCTTCGTGCGGTTAACCAGTTTCAAGATCGTGTTTTAGGTGATGGTTTAGATTTGTCGTTAGTGAAAACACTTGCGCATAATTATTCACGCGTACTCAGCTACAAAGATGAATATGAAGTGTCGCGGCTATATAGTCTGCCATCATTTAAGGCGCAACTAACGAATCAATTCGATGGTGACTATGCGTTGGAATTTAATTTAGCACCGGCTATTCTTGGTGGGAGAGCACCGAACGGTCGACCGAAAAAACGCAAGATGGGGCCGTGGGTGTTGAAGCTGTTTAACGTGCTTCAACATGGCAAAAAACTACGTGGAACTCCGTTTGACTTGTTTGGCTACACGACGGAGCGAAGGGCTGAACGACAATGGATAAAACGCTACGAACAAGATATGCAACGAATTTTGGTGGAACTTACGCCCGCCAATGCATCGATCGCGGAGCAACTGCTGGGAATCCCAGATCAAATCCGAGGGTTTGGGCCGGTTAAAGCCGAGGCTATGCAGGCTGCCTCCAGTCAGCGTGAGCAACTTTGGCGTGATTTTGACGCACCCAAGCCGATTGATTTAACTTCAGCGGCATAATGTTGCGCAAAAATTAATAGGTTGACGTTAACGTTAACGTCAACCTATGATTGTGAGCATGGTTTGCGCAACAGCTATGTCAAATGGCATATCCAATCCGCCAAAATATCTCTTAAATCCTATTGAGGAGTAATTCGAGCATGTTTGAGTCCGGTATGAACTTTGGTCTAGGTGAAGAGATCGATGCACTGCGAGAAACGGTGGCCCGTTTTGCTCGTGATGAGATTGCACCGCGTGCAGCCGAAATTGACAGTAGCAATGAATTTCCTATGGATTTGTGGAAAAAGATGGGCGATCTTGGGCTGCTAGGCATCACCGTGTCTGAAGACGATGGTGGAGCAGGTATGGGCTACTTGGCTCACTGTGTTGCCGTTGAAGAAATCAGTCGCGCATCAGCATCGGTTGGCCTCTCGTATGGCGCTCATTCCAATCTTTGTGTTAACCAAATAAACCGTAACGGCTCCGACGAGCAAAAAGCAAAATACCTTCCCAAGCTCATCAGCGGAGAGCATGTTGGTGCATTGGCCATGTCGGAACCTGGCGCCGGTTCCGATGTTGTTTCGATGACGTTGCGTGCTGATCTTGATGGTGATCACTATGTATTGAACGGCAACAAAATGTGGATCACGAATGGTCCAGATGCCAACACACTCGTGGTTTATGCAAAAACCGATATGGATGCGGGCGCGAGAGGTATCAGCGCTTTTATCATCGAACGAGACATGGCTGGTTTTTCAACAGCACAAAAGCTCGACAAGCTTGGTATGCGTGGTTCTAATACCTGCGAGTTAGTTTTTAAAGATTGCAAAGTGCCGGCAAGCCATATCCTTGGTGGTGAAGGTCGCGGCGTGAACGTACTGATGTCTGGCCTCGATTATGAGCGTGTTGTGTTGTCGGGTGGCCCGGTGGGCATCATGGCTGCGTGCCTTGATGTGGTTATGCCCTATGTGCATGAGCGCAAACAGTTTGGACAATCCATTGGTGAGTTTCAATTGATGCAAGGTAAGCTTGCTGATATGTACAGTACTACCAGTGCAGTACGTGCGTATGTCTATGCGGTGGCAGCGGCATGCGACCGTGGTGAAACAACGCGTAAAGATGCGGCTGGTTGTATTTTATATTCAGCCGAAAAAGCCACATGGTGTGCGCTTGAAGCTATACAGTCACTCGGTGGCAATGGTTATACCAATGAATATCCCACTGGTAGGCTATTGCGCGATGCAAAGCTGTATGAAATAGGTGCTGGGACCAGCGAGGTGCGTCGTATGTTGATTGGTCGCGAACTCTTCAAAGAAACGACTTAAACCACTGCGCTGATTATAAAAGTACGCTGATTATTAAATTCGATACGCTGATTAATCAATATGAAAATCACCAGCTCAATTAATATACGGGACGATGCCTTTAAGTTAAACAGTGATGCGCTTCAGAACAGTATCGATGCTGTTAGTGATGCAGCAACACTGATTATGCAAGGAGGAGGTGAGAAATCACGTGAGCGTCATTTATCCAGAGGAAAGCTGTTGCCGCGTGATCGTATAAACGCGTTGATCGACCCTGGTTCAGCATTTTTAGAAATCGGACAATTTGCAGCCTGGGAGCATTACGAAAATCAAATACCCAGCGCCGGTGTCATTGCCGGTATTGCCACTGTGCATTCGCGCGAATGCATGATCGTATGCAATGATGCAACGGTTAAAGGGGGTACTTATTTTCCGCTGACCGTTAAGAAGCATCTGCGCGCGCAGGCCATTGCAGAAGAGAATCGATTGCCGTGTATTTATCTTGTCGACAGTGGCGGGGCGAACCTACCAAATCAAGATGAAGTGTTCCCCGATCGTGATCATTTTGGACGTATATTTTTTAATCAAGCATCCATGTCTGCAAAAGGTATTGCACAAATTGCCGTGGTTATGGGTTCGTGTACAGCTGGCGGTGCTTACGTGCCGGCCATGTCAGATCAAACCATTATTGTTCGAGAGCAAGGCACGATTTTTCTCGCTGGCCCGCCTTTGGTAAAAGCGGCAACCGGAGAAGAAGTTAGTGCAGAAGAGCTCGGTGGAGGAGATACGCATACACGCTTATCAGGCGTTGCTGATCATTTGGCTGAGAACGACACGCATGCACTTCAGTTAGCGCGCGATATTATTGCAGGCTTAAATGAAGAAAAGCCAAAAACCGTTGTGCTGAAACAAGTGCAAGAGCCCGCGTACCCAACAACAGAAATGTCTGGCATTGTGCCAGCCGATGCCCGTATTCCTTATGATGTTCGCGAGGTTATCGCGCGAATTGTTGATGGGTCGAATTTCGAAGAGTTTAAACCTCGCTTTGGTACCACGCTGGTAGCAGGCTTTGCGCATATTCATGGTATGCCAGTTGGCATAATCGCCAACAACGGCGTTTTGTTTGCAGATAGCGCAGTTAAAGGGGCACATTTTGTTGAGCTGTGTTGCCAGCGTCATATACCGTTGGTGTTCTTGCAAAACATCACAGGATTTATGGTGGGTAAGGCGGCTGAGTCAGGTGGCATTGCCAAGCACGGTGCAAAGCTTGTAATGGCGGTGAGTAACGCTCAAGTCCCAAAGCACACCGTGATTATTGGCGGCTCATACGGTGCAGGTAACTATGGCATGTGTGGTCGAGCTTATGACCCACGCTTTTTATGGATGTGGCCAAACGCGCGGATTGCGGTCATGGGTGGTGAACAAGCGGCCGGTGTTTTGGCTTCCGTTAAAAGAGCGGGCATCGAACGTCGTGGTGATAGCTGGAGCGAACAAGACGAGCTCGACTTTAAACAACCACTGATCGATCAATTCGAACATCAATCCAGCGCGTTGTATGCATCATCGCGACTGTGGGACGATGGCATTATCAATCCATGTGATACGCGTGATGTACTTGGCTTAAGTTTGTCGGCGAGTTTAAACGCACCCATATCAGATACACGCTTCGGCGTGTTCAGGATGTAAGCGCTATGTCATCGAAAAACAAAAAAACCAGTTCAAATTCAAAAGGAATACAAGTGATCAACACGGTATTGGTCGCGAATCGTGGGGAGATTGCCTGCCGGGTTATAGCTACTGCTAAACGTTTGGGTATGCGTACGGTTGCGATCTATTCCACCGCTGATGCGAATGCCATGCACGTTGCCGCCGCCGATGTCGCTGTGTGTATTGGTGCGGCGCAGCCAAGTGAAAGTTATCTCAGTAGTGAGGCTGTGATTAACGCAGCCCTACAATCTGGCGCTGATGCAATTCATCCCGGTTATGGTTTTCTCTCTGAGAATCCTGAATTTGTAGAGGCGTGCAGCGCTGAAGGCATCGTGTTTATTGGTCCCGATGCCCCTGCAATGCGTTCAATGGGTTTGAAGGACGCTGCCAAGGCATTAATGGAAAAAGCGGGTGTGCCGGTGGTGCCTGGTTATCACGGTGACAATCAGGATGCCTCTTTTCTTTCAGAGCAGGCGCAAGAGATTGGATACCCGGTTTTAATTAAGGCGCGTGCCGGTGGTGGTGGTAAGGGCATGCGAAAAGTTGATTGCCCGGATGACTTTGTTGCATCCTTGGAAGCGGCGCAACGTGAAGGTGGCGCAAGCTTTGGTGATTCGACCGTTTTAATCGAAAAATACATTGAGCAGCCGCGTCATATTGAAGTTCAGGTATTTGGTGATCGTCATGGTCGCTGCGTGCATTTGTTCGAACGCGATTGTTCGCTCCAACGTCGCCATCAAAAAGTGATCGAAGAGGCGCCAGCGCCTGGTATGAGTGATGAGGTCCGTAAGGCCATGACTGATGCTGCGATTCGTACAGCTGAGTCCATTAACTATGTTGGCGCGGGTACAGTTGAATTTATTGTTGATGCCAGTGGGCCATTACGCACCGATGGCTTTTGGTTTATGGAGATGAATACTCGGCTACAGGTGGAGCACCCTGTGACCGAAGCGATAACCGGATTCGATTTAGTTGAATGGCAATTGTTAGTAGCTGCAGGGCATCCAATACCGGTTGAGCAGGAGGGCATTAAAATCAATGGTCATTCGGTAGAGGCGCGACTGTATGCCGAAGACGTGGAAGCTGGGTTTCTACCTGCAACGGGGACTTTGCATCGGTTTGTATTAAGCGATCAAGGCAGAGTTGATACGGGTGTTATGCAAGGTGATGTAGTGCAGCCGTATTACGACCCGATGCTTGCAAAATTAATTAGTCATGCCTCTAGCAGAGAGGATGCGTTTAGGAAACTGCATCGCATGTTGAACACCTCGGTTGTTATGGGGGTTACAACGAATCGATCGTTCTTGGCATCGCTGTGTGTGCACGAACATGTTTTAGCAGGACTTATGCATACCGGACTTATAGAAGAGGGTATGGATGTAAAGGCCGCATTGCCATTGTCTGAGCATCAATCAGTACCTTCTGAGATTGATGGCAATCTTGCATTGGCTGCGATCATGTGTGCGAATCTACCTCAAAAAGAGCCTATTCAAGCCGTTCAGAACCAAGCGATATTTGCACGCCTCGGTTTGTGGCAAACGTGGGGAGAGCCTAGTCGACAAGTGGAATTGCTGGTTAATCAGCAGTTGGTATCAATGACGGTTGTGCGTCGTTCTGTAAATGCATGGCGAGTAAACTTGGATTCGGCCAGTACAACGATTGATGTGAAGCTTACCGATCTGAATGAACTGGCCCACGGTTCAACTATTCATATTGACGAGTTGGTCATGCCTGCGATCGCGTTGTTCAATGGTGATTCGATTTACTGTCGCATCGGTGAGTGTGAGACGCACTATATGCGTCCGGTGATCGAACAAGGCGACAGTGCTGCTGCCATGGGTGCACATTTGATCTCGCCGATGCCAGGACGCATCATCGCTGTGAATTGCACTTCAGGCGACGCGGTGTCCAAGGGCGATGTGTTGGTTACGCTTGAGGCTATGAAGATGGAGCACAACTTGATAGCGGTTGAGGATGGGCAGATAGAGGGTGTGTCGGTTGAGGTCGGTGATCAAGTGGAGCAGGGGATGCGTTTAATTATGTTTGATAAAACTTAAGCAGACCTTTCTGGGTTTTTCAAAAGATAACGATACAGTAGGGCTATCGGTTGGAGAGATCGTAGCGGTGGGCAGCTTTCTATAACGGCTGACTCGGTTGTTGGAGGCTCTATCGTTCGTGTAGACACGGATGGAGAAACTGCCCAATTTACAGAAATAGGGTCAGAAGAGCTGAATTTCATCAAAGCGCCTGAGCCTTTTTTCTAGCTCGGGTGAGCTGGAGCGACTGGTATGGTCTGATTGCGATGTGCATCATCCGACAAGTCAGAGTCGAAGTTGGCGGTTTGAATTAGTGGAACCGCGGTCTGTCAACGATTTTCAAACCCCCGGCACTCTATTTGCACCACAGATAATCGAACCTTTCAGCTTTGTTGCTGGAACGGTGCTTAGCCTGCTATACTCACCGGCTGAGTGTGCGAACTCCCTCATTGAGATAGCAACGCACAGTAGAGAGCACAGAGTGGGGCCGCTCGCAAAATCAGTTGGCTTGGCTTTACAATTAGAATTCTAAAAAGGCTCCCAAGGGAGCCTTTTTCATTGGTCACATATCTATATGGGCCATTTTATTGACCAGTTTAGGAAGTGGACACTATGCGACGCGTGTCGCCAGGTATTGAGGAAGTTATTGAGCCAGTAGTTAGCGGTTTGGGCTATCAGTTTGTCGGTGCCCAGTTTGGTCAAGGCGAAAACGGCCAAACCTTGCGCGTATTCATCGATACGGACAACGGTGTCGTGGTGGAAGATTGTGTTGCGGTGAGCAAACAGCTTAGTGCGGTTTTAGACGTTGAAGACACCATAAAAAGCGCCTACCAGCTTGAAGTTTCGTCACCCGGTGTCGATAGACCATTGTTCACCGGCGAGCAGTTCGAGCAACAGATTAAAGGTGTAATCAAAGTAAAAATGATTGCAGCGGTAGATGGCCGAAGGAATTTTAAAGGTCAACTATTAGAAGTGAAGAACGAAGCGGTAGTTGTGGAGGTCGATGGAATCGATTACGCACTGCCCATTGGCGATATTGAAGAAGCGCACCTAGTTGCGAAAATTGCGAAAGGCGTTAAAAAATAACGTGGAGATAAGAATATGAACAGAACACGAACTATTTTAGGAGAGCGCGCTAGCGCGTCTCGGCTATGAGGCTCACTCACCATGAGTAAAGATATTCTGCTTGTTGTAGATGCGGTTTCTAACGAAAAAGGCGTAGACGAAAAGATTATTTTCGAAGCGCTTGAAGCGGCGCTTGCGTCTGCGACCCGCAAACGTCACGGACAAGATATTGAAGTGCGTGTGACCATTGACCGTGAAACAGGTGAATACCTGACGTTTAGACGATGGGAAGTCGTTGAAGACGATGCGGAAATGGAATTTCCATTTCGACAGATAACCATCTCGGCGGCACAAGTTGAAGAGCCCGAGTTGCAACTAGGTGAGCACACCGAAGAAGAAATTGATTCGGTAGACTTCGGTCGTATCGCTGCACAAACAGCTAAGCAAGTTATTGTGCAAAAGGTACGCGAAGCTGAGCGAGAACGTGTCGTTGATGCTTACAGAGAACGAGTTGGCGAGTTGGTCATGGGTATTGTTAAACGTCTCGAGCGTGGCGGCGTTTATCTCGACCTAGGTTCGAATGCTGAAGCGTATATCTCTCGTGAAGATATGATTCCTCGCGAAGCGGTTCGTCCTGGCGATCGACTTCGTGGTTATTTAAAAGAAGTGCGCAGTGAGCCTCGTGGTCCACAGTTGTTCGTATCGCGTACCGCACCTGAATTTTTGATTGAGCTGTTCAAGCTTGAAGTGCCAGAAGTAGGACAGGGCGTTATCGTTATTAACGGCGCTGCCCGTGATCCAAGCGCGCGCGCAAAGATCGCTGTATCGTCTCTCGACCCTAGGCTCGACCCAGTCGGTGCTTGCGTTGGTATGCGTGGTTCACGTGTACAAACTGTGTCGAATGAATTGGCTGGTGAGCGCATCGATATTATTTTGCATAACGATGACCCTGCTCAATTTGTTATCAACGCAATGGCGCCTGCTGAAGTTAAGGGCATTGTTGTAGACGAAGACAAGAAATCCATGGACATTGCTGTTGAGAATGAGAAACTCTCTTTGGCTATTGGACGTGGTGGACAGAACGTTCGGCTTGCATCTGAATTGACGGGTTGGGAATTAAACGTCATGGATGAAGCTGCAGCGGATGAAAAGAGCGAAGCGGAATCGAAAGTGACCGTGCAAGTATTTGTTGATGCATTGGACGTTGACGAAGAAGTTGCGCTTATTCTTGTTCAGGAAGGTTTTACATCAGTAGAAGAAGTGGCCTATGTGCCGCGTCAAGAACTACTTGATATCGATGAGTTTGAAGAAGAAATCGTTGATGAGCTCCGTAGCCGTGCACATGATTCACTGCTGACAAAAGCGATCGCGACAGAAGAAAAGCTGGATGGCAACACGCCAACAGCTGAGTTAATTGCAATGGAAGGCATGACAGAAGAGCTGGCGCTCGATATGGCCAGTCACGGTATTCAGACAGTTGACGATCTTGCCGATCAGTCCATCGATGACTTAATGGTTGTCCAGGATATGAACGAAGAGCTCGCTGGCACACTGATAATGAAAGCACGCGAAAGCTGGTTTGCCGAGGAAGAGGCAAGCGAGTAAGCGTTATCGGAATTAAAGTAGAGATTCAATGGCCGAAGTAACTGTAAAACAGCTCGCTCAAGTGGTCGGTACGCCGGTCGAAAAATTGCTCGTGCAATTAAAAGACGCGGGTGTGGAAAAGTCTGGTGAAACAGACATGGTTTCCGACTCTGAGAAATTAGACCTGCTGTCGCACCTGCGCACATCGCGTGGTGAGACTGCCGGTGGATCTGGCGCGAGTAAAAAGATTACGCTGCGTAGAAAGCGTGTCAGTGAAAAAAGTGATGCGTCTGGCCGACGAAAAGTTAATGTGGAAGTTCGTGGTCGTCGCACGATCGTTAAGCCTCCTGCTGCAGAAGCTGCTGATGAAATGGAAGCTGAAGCTGCATCAAGTGAAGTTGATGCGGTTGCGCAAACTGATGTTGCTGATAATCCGATTACAGACACACCGTCTACAGAGGCTCCGGCTGCACCTGTTGCAGAGGCAGCTGAAGAAGTAGCAGCACCTGCTGAAGCCGCAGCTCCAGAGGCAAATGAAACAACACGAGAAGCGGCTCCAGAGTCAACCGATGCGATTAGCAATACAGTGGTTGCCGCTGATACACAAAGCGCTGAAGCTGCAAGCACGGTAAGTGCAGAAGCGGCAGCAGAACAAGCAGTCGCTGCACAAGTAGCGGCGGCAGCTGCGGCTGCAAGTGCGGCTGAGCCTGTAGCACAAGCCCCGGTCAGTGAAGCATCAACGCCAAACGCACCGGCTGCACCAGCTCCTGCGCCAACAACCGCTAGCGACCGCATGCGTATTCAGGCTGAAGAACAAGCCCGAGCTGCAGCTGAACGTCAAGCCGAAAAACAGGTTGCAGGCGTCAGACGCAAAGAAACCGAAGAGACACAAAAACGCGAATCAGAAGCGCGTGAGCAACAACGAACACAAGACGAAGCGCAACGCCGTGCAGCAATGGAAGCACAGCAGGCGGCCAGTGGTACTCCTGATCGTAGTAACAACGCTGGCGGTGGGCGTCCAGATAAAAAGGCTCGCAAAGGAAAAGGCGGCGGTAGCGGTGGCGGTGGCGGCGGCGGTGGTGATACACGTTATGGTCGTAATCAGTTGCACGTGGCGAAAGGTAAGTCGGGTCGTCGCAAAGGTAAGCCTCGTCGTGCATTACCTGCAAACTTCGAAGCCAAACATGCGTTTGAGCGTCCAACTGAACCCGTTGTACGTGATGTAGAAGTGCCAGAGACCATTACTGTTGCCGAACTTGGTAACCGTATGGCGGTAAAAGCCAACGAAGTCATCAAGTCGATGATGGGTATGGGTGTAATGGCCACCATCAACCAAATTCTTGATCAAGACACCGCCATATTGGTGGTTGAAGAAATGGGCCACAAGGCCATTCCGATGAGCGCTGATGATATTGAAGCGGCTCTAGCGGAACGTATCGCAGGAATTGCTGCAGGTGAAGCGGAAGGGCGACCACCCGTTGTTACCATTATGGGTCACGTTGATCACGGTAAAACCTCACTACTCGATTTCATCAGAACATCGCGTGTTGCCTCAGGTGAGGCGGGCGGTATTACGCAGCACATTGGGGCGTACCAAACTGAAACCGACAATGGTGTTATTACTTTCCTTGATACACCAGGACACGCAGCGTTCTCTGCAATGCGACAACGTGGTGCTCAGGCAACCGACATTGTTGTGCTAGTAGTTGCTGGTGATGATGGCGTTATGCCTCAAACCATCGAGGCTGTACAAAATGCTAAAGCATCGAAAGTGCCTTTGATTGTTGCCGTGAACAAGATGGACAAAGAAGGGTTTGATCCAGAGCGAGTTCGAAACGAACTATCTCAGCACGAAGTTATTTCTGAGGAGTGGGGTGGTGAAACACAGTTCATACCAGTCTCAGCGATTACTGGTGAAGGCGTCGAGAAGTTGCTAGACGCAATTACCTTGCAGTCTGAAGTACTAGAACTTACCGCCGTTGCCGAAGGCGGCGCCAGCGGTCTTGTTATTGAAGCCTCCCTCGACAAAGGTCGTGGTCCGGTTGCAACTGTCTTAGTACAGCAAGGTATCTTGAAGCGCGGCGACATCATCATTTGTGGTGCTGTTACTGGTCGAGTACGAGCCATGTTCGATGAAGACGGTGTGGCACTAGAAGAAGCGGGTCCGTCAACACCGGTGCAAGTGCTCGGTCTTTCATCAACACCGAATGCGGGCGACGAAATGCTCGTGGCAGCAGACGATAAGATCGCCAGAGAGCTTGCCACTTTGCGTGAAGACAAGAGTCGTGATGCACGATTGGCTGGTCGTAAGATGACTAAGCTTGAAGATGTGTTCACGCAGTACAACAGTGGTGTACCAAGTTTGAATCTGTTGGTTAAGGCCGATGTGAAAGGTAGCTTTGAAGCTATCCGAAGCTCGCTAGAAGGGCTGTCAACAGATGAAGTTAGCATTCAAATTGTGGGTGGAGGCGTGGGTGGTATCACCGAGTCTGATGCTCAACTTGCAGCAACTTCAAATGCGATATTAGTCGGCTTTAATGTACGAGCAGATAGTGCTGCACGTCGACTAGTGCAAGAGACAGGTATCGACTTACGTTATTACAGCGTGATCTACGAGCTTATCGATTTGGCTAAGTCTATTGCCGGCGGCATGCTACCGCCAGAGGTGCGCGAGCGCATTATCGGTAATGCGGAAGTTAAAGAGGTATTCACATCACCGAAGTTTGGTCAGATCGCCGGTTGTATGGTCGTTGACGGTGTGGTGCGTAAAGACGAGCCAATTCGTGTACTGCGCGATAGCGTCGTCATCTACGAAGGTGAGCTTGAATCTCTAAGACGCTTCAAAGATGAAGTTAAAGATGTTCATATGGGAACCGAATGTGGTATTGGTGTGAAGAACTACACCGATGTACAGTCAGGCGATGTCATTGAAGTATTCGAACGTACTGAGGTTGCTCGGACGCTGTAATGCCAAACGATTTTCCAAGAAGTCATCGCGTTGCAGACTTTATTCAACGCGAGTTGTCTGAACTTATTCGTACCGAAATAAAAGACCCACGTGTATCAAGCATGGTGACAGTTTCATCAGTTGAGGTATCACGTGATTTGGGTACGGCTAAGATTCATTACACGATTATGAATCCGCAAGAAGGTGAGCGCGAAGCGACGCAGAAGGCGTTGAAAAATGCGTCCGGTTTTTTGCGTCGTAAATTAGCGCGCCGATTGAATACGCGATCGGTGCCAGAACTTCGGTTCTTTTACGATGACTCGATAGAGCACGGTGCTCATATGTCCGCAATTATCGCGGATGCAGTGGCGACCAACACCACAGAAGACGATTCAATTGATGACACGCAAGATTCCACAGCCGCCAACGATGAGCTGAATGGCCCGGCGTAAGCGCGGTCGCGATCTGCACGGTATTCTGCTGTTCGACAAGCCTGGTGGTGGTAGTTCCAATCAGGTTTTACAGCGAGTGCGCCGTCAGTTCGATGCCAACAAGGCGGGCCACACTGGCAGTCTTGATCCTCTAGCGACCGGCATGTTACCGATTTGTTTTGGTGAAGCCACAAAGCTTGCAAGCTTCCTTATCGATTCTGCCAAAGGGTACGAAACCACTTTAAAGCTAGGGGTCACCACTGACTCGGCTGATGCTGATGGAGATGTGCTCGAAGAAAAGCCGATTCCAGCGGATCTTGACCAAGCATCGTTCGAACGTATTTGCGCAGACTTTGTTGGTGATCAGATGCAAACACCACCAATGGTGTCTGCCATCAAGGTCAATGGACAACGCCTGTATAAGTTGGCTAGAGAGGGCATAACGGTTGAGCGAAAACCCCGGCCAGTGACTTTTCATTCTATCAAGGTGCTGTCGTTTGACACAGATCAGGCAACGTTGTCAGTCACCTGTTCAAAAGGGACTTACATTCGTGCGTTAGTAACCGATATCGGCGACGTCGTTGGGTGTGGTGCTCATGTTCAAGCGTTGCGGCGTACCTTTGTAGCACCGTTCGAGGGGCGACCAATGTGGAGTGAGTCTCAATTATTAGAGCACAATGATGCAGATTCTTTGTTGCTACCAATGGATGCAGGGCTTGAGCATATGCCCAGACACACTTTGGACGACGAAGAGGTTATCGCTTTTCACCATGGTCAGGAAGTGACTCCAATGAGTGTATCGGGCGAAATTTTCCCCACCGATCAAGTGCTTGGGGAGATGTGTCGGATTTATGGCCCTCAGAACCAGCTGCTGGGTCTCGGAACCTACGCTTCACTGGTCAAGATTGCCCCTAAACGCGTGTTGCAACTGGGCTGAAGTGTTACAATTGTGGGTTACACATATCGTGTTTAACCCATAGTTGGAGCTTTTTATTTAATGTCTTGTCTCAGCGCTGAAATCAAGGCGGAAATTGTTAAAGAACACCAGATCGACTCTACGGACACAGGGTCACCGGAAGTTCAAGTTGCATTACTGTCCGCTCGTATTACACACCTTACCGATCACTTTAAAGCACATAAACACGACCACCATTCTCGTCGTGGCCTGCTGCGTATGGTTAACCAACGCCGCAAATTGCTGGACTACCTGCATCGCAAAGATTCAGGCCGTTACCAAAACCTGATTAAGCGCCTCGGTCTTCGCCGATAGTCGCCCGCTAACGTTAAGGAAATCCAGTGACTGCTTATTCCAAAACATTTGAGTACGGTGCTGACACCGTAACTCTACAAACTGGCGAAATTGCTCGTCAGGCAACTTCTGCCATCGTTGCCAGCATGGGCGATACAGTTGTTCTAGTTACCGTCGTTGGGCGAAAAGAAGCTAATCCAAACCAAGCTTTTTTCCCGCTGACGATTAACTATCAGGAAAAGACCTACGCTGCCGGTAAAATTCCGGGTGGGTTTTTCAAACGAGAAGGGCGTCCAGCTGAAAGCGAAACGCTAATCTCTCGTCTGATCGATCGTCCACTTCGTCCATTGTTTCCAAAGGGCTTCATGAACGAAGTACAAGTCATTGCCACGGTAATGTCTCTGGACCCTCAAATTTCTGCTGATATTCCAGCGATGCTTGGCGCATCTGCAGCACTTAGCTGTTCAGGTATTCCTTTTGCCGGTCCAATCGGTGGTGCTCGTGTTGGTTACATCGATGGCGGTTATGTACTGAACCCAACGGTTGATCAAATTGCAGAGTCTGAGCTTGAATTGATTGTTGCCGGTACTGACGATGCGGTATTGATGGTTGAATCGGAAGCTAACATCCTGTCTGAAAAAGTCATGCTCGATGCGGTCATGTTTGGTCACGAGCAGATGCAAACAGCGATCACTGCCATCAAGTCATTGGCCGCGGAAGTCGGAACTCCTGCTTGGGAGTGGACTGCACCTGTCGCCGATGAAGCACTAGCGACGAAAGTGGCTGATGTGATCAAAGCTGACCTAACGGCGGCCTACACAGTTGCTGACAAGATGGAACGTCAAACAGCAGTTGGTGTTGCTAAAGATAAAGTAGTTGATGCGCTTGTTGCAGTTGATGGTGCAGAAGGTTACGCGAAAGACGACGTTAAGAAAGCGTTTGGTTCTTTAGAAAAGTCGATTGTGCGTAGCCGTGTTATTGCTGGTGAGCCGCGTATCGATGGTCGTGACAATTCAACGGTTCGAGCAATCACTTCTCACACAGGCATATTGCCGCGTACTCACGGTTCTGCTGTGTTCACACGTGGTGAGACACAAGCGATAGTGGCCGCAACTTTGGGTACCACACGTGATGCGCAAATCATTGATGCGCTGTCGGGTGAGTCTCGCATGGCGTTCATGCTGCACTACAACTTTCCTCCATACAGCGTAGGTGAGACCGGTTTTGTTGGTTCTCCAAAGCGACGTGAAATTGGACACGGTAAGTTAGCCAAGCGTGGTGTTCAGGCTGTTATGCCGGATGAGGAAGATTTCCCGTACACCATTCGTGTTGTATCAGAAATCACTGAATCTAATGGTTCAAGTTCAATGGCTTCTGTTTGCGGAACCAGTCTTGCGCTAATGGATGCCGGTGTTCCATTGAAAGCACCGGTTGCTGGTATTGCAATGGGTCTGATCAAAGAAGACAACGGTCACGCAGTGCTAAGTGACATTCTTGGTGATGAAGATCATCTTGGCGACATGGACTTTAAAGTTGCGGGTACGTCAGAAGGTATTACTGCCTTGCAGATGGATATCAAAATTACTGGTATCACTCGTGAGATCATGGAAACAGCGCTGGCTCAAGCTAAAGACGGTCGTATATTCATTCTTAATGAAATGGCGAAAGAACTGTCTGAAGCACGCAGTGATCTTTCACAGCATGCGCCTCGTTTCATTAGCGTAAAAATTGACCCAGAGAAAATTGCAGCCGTTATCGGTAAAGGTGGTGCGGTTATCCGTGCACTAACAGAAGAGACTGGTGCAACAATCGATATTGGTGATGATGGTCTGATCAAAATCGCTTCTAGCGATCGTGCAGCGGGTGAAGAAGCTCGTCGTCGTATTGAACTGATCACAGCAGACGTTGAAGTTGGCACTATTTACGAAGGCAAGGTTCAGAAGATTATGGACTTCGGTGCATTCGTTAATATCCTGCCAGGTAAAGACGGTTTGGTACACATCTCTCAGATCTCTGAAGAGCGTGTACAGAATGTTGCTGACGCATTGACTGAAGGCCAGGTAGTGACAGTTAAAGTACTTGAAGTCGACAAGCAGGGTCGTATCCGACTCAGCATGAAGGCTGTTGAAGAAGGTGAAGTTGCCTCTCCAGCGTAAGCTTATCGCTGAAAACCTCTCTTACTCTGAGCATTCTCAGGGTAAGAGGGGATTGTTATTCCCCTCGTTGTATACTGTTTTTTCTTTTACTTCTTTTACTTCTTTTACTTCTTTTACTTCTTTTACTTCTTTTACTTCTTTTACTTCTTTTACTTCTTCAGCTTCATATTTTCCTCTAATACTGAAAGTTGCACTTTCTTTACGCGGCCGTGAGCAATTTGGCCAGTCTGGTTGTGGCCGCGTTTGTTGTGCAGACACAAGACCAGTTGCTAATAGCCATTGCTCATTGAAGGCGCTGACTTGACTCGGCAAGAGCAAATAGATATCGAATACATGCGACAGGCGCTATTGCTTGCCAAGCAAGCCTCGAGCGCTGGCGAAGTGCCGGTGGGTGCACTCGTCGTTCACAACGATGTCGTCATCGGAACTGGTTTTAATCAAACCATCGCCGGTTGCGACCCAAGCTCTCATGCTGAAGTCATTGCTTTGCGAAATGCCGCTCAATCCATTGCCAATCATCGTTTATCGCAATCTACTTTGTATGTAACGCTTGAACCGTGCTTAATGTGTTGTGGTTGTCTGCAGCACGCAAGAGTTGATCGATTAGTATTTGGTGCACGCGAGCCTCGTACTGGTGCTGTTGTCAGTGTTAATGAAACGTTGGCAGACCCAAATGCATTGCACCGCATTGCCGTCACTGAAGGCGTGCTTGCTATGGAATGTACGCAGTTGTTGCAGCAGTTTTTCCAAGACCGACGATAGAGACAACGAAGACTAAATTTGAGAGGCGAAGCTAAGATGATAGACATTTTATTTCAAGGAATATTTAGTCTGCTGTTCGATCTAATTTGCTATCCCATTGGTTGCTTGATACTTGCACTGTGCTTTCCTCACATCCAACTACCTCCATTGAAACGACAAAAAGGTCAGAAGGCATGGAAGTGGACAGGCGTTATCTATGAGCAGGATGGGCAAAAGTATTTTTACTTTAGTACGATATACATCGTGGGAATATTTGGAATCATTTTATTGATTGCGATTATCGGGGTGACATTTTCTTTTTTGAGATAGTGAAGTGTTTCACTAATGCACACACACATTAAGTTATGCATGATTAGCGGTATCGATACCGCAGTTATTTGAGAAAAATTTGTATTCTGGTTACTGACAGTTGACTGTGAAATCAAAGCATCTGTTCTATGGTTCTTTGAAAGAATGCGTGAAATATTAGGTTAACACCAAGGCTTAAATATACATAAACCAAGTGGTCAGCTTACGTAAAGCCTAGCATCAGTATGATCGTCCGTGCTGGGGCGCTGCAATTCCAATTGAATTAGAGGAAATAAAAAATCTATATTTTTACTAATCGAAAGTATAGTCATACGACATTCAACTGAACTTTGCGTACGATTCATAGTATTGTGGATGCTTGGTTTGTATTCACACGTTTTAGACGTTCAGATGGAGAAATGAAATGAAGCGCGTATCAACAATTATCTGCAGTGCGGCTCTAGTGCTTTCGGTGAACGTACACGCAGGGGGCTTTATGGATGCCTTGAAAAAGTCTGTCGGTGAAGTAGCCGAAGACTTAAAAAAAGATGTTCAGTACACCGTTGATCAAACTATGCGTAACGCATTTCCAGCGCTTAAAGTGGCAGGAGAACCAGAAAAAACGCCGGCTGGTTTTAAAAATGAGGTCGTTGTATTTGGTTTTGAAAGCTGCCCATATTGTGTGAAGGTTGAAAATTTACTGAAGAAACATCGCATCCCTTACAAAGACATGGATATTCAAAAAAGCAAAGTGGCGAAAAAGAAATTTCAGAAAATAGGCGGTCGAGGCGTGCCAGTTACCATCATCGGTGAACAAAAGCTCTCCGGTTGGTCTGAAGAGAAAATTTTGGCCTTACTAAAACAGCAGGGTTTTATGTAACCGGTTCCTGCCGATAAAATACAAAAAAGCCATCCTTAAGAGATGGCTTTTTTATGCAAATGAGCAGCACATGAGTGGCGGCGGTCTTAACCGGCTCACTTAACTAACTATCATTAAGTAATTACTTTTTGTATGGCGGTTGATGTTTCAAGTAATTCTCTATCAGCATGTCCTGGCATCATGATTTGTAAACCCGTTGGCAAGCCTTCTTTTTGCATTGGCAATGACATGGCGCAAAATCCGAATAAATTTCCAGGCTGTGTATTACGCGACGCTAGTAATGCACGCTCATGTAATTCTCCAGATTCAATATCAGCAACCGCAATCGGCTCGAACGGGCAGGTGGGTGATAACCAGCAGTCAAGCTCATTGAACGTGGCATTCGCTTTAGCCGTTAATTGAAGGCGTCTTTTTTGTGCAGCAATGTATTCAATGGCACTTACTTGTAAGCCGTGTGCACTTCGTTGGCCAGAAACGGTATCCATGCCATCGCGAATCTCTGCGAATAACTCGGGTGTTAGCGCTGATATTATTTCTGCACCTACAATGTTAGGTAATAAATAAGCGCGCTCAACCGCTTCGGGAAAATCCATGTCGTAACGAATCGCACCAGCTGCCACAAGTGCGTCACAACACCGTTCAAAATCTTTCGCTACAGACGCATCGAGCTCGTCAAGAAAGAGCGTTTTTGGTACACCGAAGCGTAAGCCAACGACGGATTGTTTTGTGCCTACCGATTCGCCAGTCATCAGTGTGTGCAGTAAGGCTGCATCGCTGATGGTTTTAACTAGTGGGCCTACTGAATCAAGCGTTGGAGATAATGGAAAGATACCATCAGTAGGCCAACGACCAACGGTGGTTTTAAGGCCAACAATCCCTGTCATACAGGCAGGAATACGGACCGAACCACCAGTGTCTGTACCAAGCCCAAGGCCAACCATACCGGCGGCTACTGCAACGGCTGAGCCACTGGATGAACCTCCGGGTATACGGTGTACTGATCTATCGACAGGGTTCCAGGGTGTGCCGCGCGCCTCGTTAATGCCAGTTGCACCGAACGCAAATTCAACCGTTTTAGTTTTGCCGAGCACGACAGCGCCTGCCGCTTTGAGTGTTTTAACGACCGAACCTTCCGGCCCTGTGATGCGGGCGGTGTCAGCGTTGGAGCCGTTGGTGGTTGGCAAGCCTGTCGTTGCCATGATGTCTTTTACGCCAATGGGTAAGCCCATTAAAGGTCCAAGGTCGCGTCCGCTTTGGAGGAGCTGGTCCATGGCTTTAGCTGTGGCACGTGCACGATCCGTATCCAGAATTTCAAATGCATTAAGTTGTGCATTGTCGTTTGCAAGCGCAAGACAGGTATCCGTTGTCTCACTAAAGCTGATTTTTTTGTTGCGTACTTGATCAGCCCACGCAGCGATGCCGTTACCAAAGAGATCGTTGTTTGCGTTCATATTAGTCGCCTTAGATTTATACAATTTTAGTGATTGTTATCTTACTTGCCGAATACAGGCAAAACGCAATCTGGGCCAACCATGAACAGTCGGTCTTGTTTTTTGGGAGTGACGGTGTAGCCGCCAGTGAACTGACCAAAAGATGGAAGTACTGAACATCGTTGCCCAAACCAGAATACAGGTGCTCGAACAGTATCATTGCGACCTGCATTAAGTCGATAGCACGGGTGAATATGACCACACAAAACATGGCCGCGATGATCAACACCTGGTTCGTGCTGGAAAACAAACGGCTCATCGCACAGTGTTTCTGCGTGCCAAATGATACGTGAATCGATCAGTTCTTGACCAGCGATTTTATCGTGATTACCAGCGACTACCTGCACACTGAGTTGATCGTGCAGAGTAAGAAACTGGCTTAATTGAACAAGCCAGGGCTCCTCAGCGCTGGGTTCTGCGTGTATAAGATCACCCAGCACAAGAAGATGCGTGGCGCTACTTGCTGTGACTAAATCACTCAGCCGTGTGATGTCTGCCTCGCTTGGGCCCGCTGGAATAGCATTGCCCGCTCGACAGAATACGTGTTCTTTGCCTAAGTGAACGTCAGCAACTAACAAGGTTTGTTTTTCAGGCCAGTAGATAGCACCCTGTGGATGCAGCCATAGCTCAACATCAGCACAACTCGTTTTACAGCAGTGCATTGCAAACGCTTTGATTTTATTTTTTTTGGATGACTGCATGTTTGCTTTTTTAGCTAAGATTTATTTCTGTCGCTAGTTTTTGTTCCAACAATCGCAGTCGCTTGCATTGCTACATCGCCTAAAAAATCCTTTGCCCACAGGTGTACGGTGCTAGCGTTGGAAGGCGACGATGCAATCGTTGTTTCATCAGTTGAAATCGCCCCACAGACATAGAACGGATGAGTATCAAAAATTGGTTTTATGGCTTTGAATTCATAGTGGATGACAGTAATCTCTTGGAGTTCTTGTTTTAGAGCATCAAGTAGTAATGTGGCTATTAGCGGTCCGTGAACGATCAATCCAGGATAGCCTTCCACGTCGGTTACGTAGCGCCGGTCGTAGTGAATGCGATGCCCGTTAAACGTCAGAGCTGAATAGCGAAAAAGCAGCACATCATTGGTTTCAATCTTTCGTTCCCAATCAGCTGATTGCGGTGCCTTTGTTGATACAGGTAGCGGTGCGTTGGTCAGTGCAGGAGCACGATAAACAATGTCGTGATATTCGGTAATCGCTTTTAAGCGTTGTGGGTCAAGTAATGTTATACCAGTGTGAGTTGGTTCGTTACTTTGACTTGAGGGCATGACCTGTAATAGCTGATTAGGTTGTTCAACTAAATCAATTTGATGCTTCACCCGAACGAATACCAACTCACCACTTTTTCCGGTTTTCTGCGTCACATTATCAATGGTCGAAGTGCGCTCTATTATGTCTCCTACACGAATGGCATGATGGAAGTCCAATTGACTGCCTGCCCACATGCGCCTGGGAAGAGGGACGGGAGGCATAAATCCACCTAGTTTTGCATGACCACTGGCGTCAATATTTGACTGTCGATCCGTTGGTAAAAAGTAAAGCCAATGCCAAAGTTCCGAAATTAAATGCCCTAGCTGTATGGTTTGTTCTGGATGATCAAGCGTTGCATGAAGCGCTGTAGCTGGGGCCGCCGTAACGGTGTCAGTAGCGGTTTGAGACTTTCCAATCCACTGTTGTAGGTGTTCTATGCGGATGGTGTCAGTCACTCACAGCATCCTTTACGGTTGATTCTAGTTTGGCTAGCATACGTGTTATCCGACTTTGAAAAGATTCCGATGAGATCGTTTGGCTTTGAAGAGACTCGGCCCATAGTGGAAATGAAAGAGGCGTAAGTTGACTTGTTTCGTGCAATACCCATTCTTGTGATTGTAAGCGTACCAGTACAGATTCTATTCTACGATATTCTAGCTGAGCTTCCAAAACCTCACGCTCAGCCTGATGCAGTAATTGATTGTCTGAGTCATAGTTTTCGAGTACTTCGTAAATGAGCGAGCTGCTCGCTTGGACTTGTTTTGACGATTTGCCGCGGCCAGGATAACCTTCGAAAATCAACCCCGATATTCGCGCGATGTCGCGAAACTGTCTTTTGGTTATTTCACTGGTATTAATTGCGTTGAGAATATCGTCCATGAGATTATCCGTTGTTAGTGCCTCGCGCAACGAGTCAACGCTAATGGTGATGGGTTCTGGGCTTTGAAGCTCAAAACCATAGTCGTTAGCACTTAATGTGAAAGTAGCCGATTGTTTTTCCGTTATTCTTGATGCCACTAACATCGCTAACCCTTCATGAGCGAGGCGACCTGCAAAAGGGAAACAAAATAAACTGTAGGTATCGGTGGTTTTACATAATTCGATTACAAAATTATCTGGCGTGGGCAAACTTGACCATTCCATTTGGGCGCGAAGTAGGGTGTCAATGGCCTTGAGTTCGATGTCATCCGAAAAGCCTTTTTGCCACGCGTGTAGAGTCTTTAAAACACTGTCCGCAAGTTGTGTTGAAAGTGGTAACCGTGTGCCGTTCCAACGCGGGATCCAGCGACTGCGTTTTGTGGTGTTTTTGACATAAGCCGTCATATCACGAGTTTTGATTAATTCCAACTTTCTACCAGAGAACTGGAACACATCGCCAGGGTTTAAACGTGCAATAAACGACTCTTCAATAGTGCCAAGTTTCTTGCCACCACGAAAGGCTACAAACATGCTCGCATCACTACTGATTGTGCCGATGCTCATGCGATGCTTCTTACTTATCTGTTCGTTCATTACGCGGTACACACCGGTGATTTCAACAACTTTGTGGTACTGCGGGTAGCCTTGTAGCGCCTGACCTCCACGCGTAATAAAGTCGAGCACCCAGTGCCATTGTTGTTGGTTCAATTGCGCAAAAGCATGTGTGCTGCGTACTTCTTTGAGCATTGCAACCTGTGTAAAACCAATGCCCAATGCAATCGTGACTAAATGTTGGCACAGCACATCGAGCGACAACACTAGCGGTTCTCGAGACTCAATATCTCCTGCGTCCATTGCACGTCTTGCGGCAGCTATTTCAACTAATTCAAATGCATGTGCTGGAACGCAAAGAATGCGTGACACGGCACCTGGTTGGTGTCCACTTCGTCCGGCTCGTTGCATTAACCTTGCAACACCTTTAGGACTACCTACTTGTATCACTTGATCGACCGGTGAAAAGTCGACTCCCAAATCAAGTGATGATGTGCAAACGACGCAGTTGAGTTGCCCGTCTCGTAGACGTGTCTCAATGTCTACCCGAAGGTTGCGATCAATCGAACCATGGTGTAAAGCGATGCTCATCAGCCAATCTGGGCGAGCGGTTAATAAAGCCTGGAACCATAATTCAGCTTGTGATCGTGTGTTGGTAAATAGAAGCGTTGTTTTAGCTTGATCGATGACGTTGATAACTGGCTTAACTAGCGTTAAACCCAAATGCCCTGACCATGGAAAATGTTTGAGACTTTTTGGTAATAGGGTTTTTATTTCTATCTGTCTAGGTTGCACTCCTGTTATCAACGTACCTTGATTTTCTGGTCCCAACAAAGTTTGCATGGCAACTGATAAATTACCTAAGGTTGCTGACAAGCCCCATATCCTCAAATTCGGGTTGGCGGTACGCAGTCGTGCGAGGCACAGTTCAAGTTGTACGCCTCGTTTGCTACCCAATAATTCATGCCATTCATCAACAATGATGGTGGTTAGAGCTGCGAAAGTTCGTTTCGATTCTGTGTAACTCAACAATAGCGACAAACTCTCAGGTGTAGTGATCAATGCAAATGGAGGTTTTTCTCGTTGTCGATTTCTGACCGATGAGCTGGTATCGCCCGTTCGTATTTGTACGTCTATTTTTAGTTCGTGTGCGTCGCTTGCGTTTTGCAAATTCTTGCGGGTATCGTTGGCCAACGCTCTTAATGGCGTTATCCACAATACCTGTAGTCCTTCAGGTGGTAGATCGCTCTGAGCTGCGGCTTGAATAGGTCCCAGCCACGCCGCCAATGTTTTACCACTACCTGTCGGTGAATGTATCAGGCCTGATTCGCCATTGTGCCAGGCGCCCCATGCTTGCGTTTGGAAATCAAAGATTGTCCAGTTGTTCTGTTTAAACCAGTGTTTGGTTTTTTTGGAGATATCTGGCTTCATTTACAGTTTAAATCACAAAAGTAAGGCGCCTGAGATCAAGCTGTTATTGTTGATCGATCGGGCATTGAAGGGCAATAGTACCTGCATTTTCGAGCGACAGTTCTCATTTTGAACTGCGTTAGTTCGTGAAACGCATTTGAATGTTTAATCGACTAGTTCAACATGCCGACACACAGGTCATACCAAGCGTAAAGAACATGGCAAGGAATCGCTATGACAAATCTAACACCCAAAATGGTGAGTGCAGGAATGCCGAATAAAACAGACTTATACCGCTCGTTTGCTCGTCTTGCAGCCGATTGGGTATGGGAGATTGATGCCAATCTTTGTTATGTCGTTCATGATGGCCGGCGATTGTCAGTCACGGGGATACCGGGCGAAGAGTTGGAAGGGCGCAATCGCATTGAAGTGCTGAACGAGTGCTTTCCGGCAAGTGATGAGTTAGCAGAACACCACCAACTTCTGCTGCAACATAAAAGTATTGATCTCATCATTCCAGTAACTCGTGACTCAGGTGTTGGTTACGTTAACGTTATTGCAGAACCCCAATTTGATACAACGGGTCATTTCTCGGGTTTTCGTGGTTGTGGTCGGGATGTCACTAATCGAGTTGAGCTCGAGTCAGAGCTTGCCCACTTAGCAACGCACGATGACCTGACAGGCGTCATCAATCGGCGTGAATTTGAACGAAAGCTGGGTGTTCTTAGCAAGCAAGCTCGGTCTGACAACGAACAGTACTCATTGTGTTTTATCGATCTTGATCGATTTAAGCATGTTAATGACACCGGTGGTCATCACGCTGGCGACCAATTGTTGCGTGAGTTAGTTAGTGTCATACAAAAACACGTGCATCCCGGTGAATCTGTGGCCAGATTAGGTGGCGATGAGTTTGGTCTGTTGTTGAAGTCAGATACGCTTGCCGCAGCGAAAATAGCCGAAAAAATAATAGATGAGATATCTCGGTATGAGTTCGAATGGGAAAGTCAGTTTTTTAGTGTTGGTGCCAGTATAGGTATTGCTGGAATAACTCAACATAATGTCTCTGTTGAAAGTCTGATGGTACGTGCTGACAACGCATGTTATGCAGCCAAGCACAATGGAAGAAATCAATCCTTTGTTTCTGAAGAAGCCGATGTGGAGATAGAAAGCGAAGATCGGTATGGTCTCATCAAAGAGGCAATAGAAAACAATCAGTATAAATTGTTGATGCAACCCATTGTCAGTAACACAGAAGAAGAAAGTTTCCAGCGCTACGAATTACTTGTTCGCTTGCGGTGTAGAAACGGAGACTTGCTCGAACCTGCAGATTTTATGCCTTTAGCAAAACGCTATTCACTTCTACAGGAGCTTGACTACTGGGTAGTTGAAAATGCGTTGCATGCTCTAGAGCTTTCGCACGCTGAAGGTAAGGATGTTGCACTGAGTGTTAACCTGTCAGCAAGTACATTTGCGAATGCACACGCACTTAATCGAATTGTCAGTATATTTTCTAGTTATGAAGTACCAGTCAATCGAGTGTGCTTTGACATAACAGAAACACACGCAATTAGAAATATGGAATCGGTTTGTTCTTTTATGGATACGTTAAAGGCGCATGGTGTAGAGTTTGCTTTAGACGACTTTGGTAATGGCTTAACGTCATTCACCTTTTTGCGGCAATTACCAATAAATTATTTAAAAATAGACGGTGCTTTAATCCGCGAGCTATCCTCTGATACAACAGTTCGGTGCATTGTTGATTCGTTCCATGAGTTAGGGCATAAGCTAGGAATAAAAACGATTGCTGAGTCGGTTGAAGATACTGCCACAATTGACTGTGTGAAAGAGATTGGTATCGATTACATGCAAGGTTTTGGTGTGGCTAATCTGATCGAGCTTGAAACACTTTCAATTGCAGGTAAGGCGTACAACTACGAGTAAAGCTATCGTGGATTAAAGAGTGCAAGATTCAATCAACTCATTCAACGTGCTTTCCAGTTGATATAGCCTGAGTTGATCAGGCAACGGGGACCTTCTCCAGAAACTACAGTCAGCCCTGTATCCGCTGAATGTGCAAAACGCTTAAAAAAATTGCAGTAGAACCGACGGCACATCGTTGTCGGCGGTCCCATCAATTGGTCTAATTGGTTCATCTCGAACCAATTTAATAATGAATATTGTTCTGCTTGTCCATCTTATTTGCCATATCCGAGGCTGTTGAGACGTGTAAACCACCCTGCGTTGCGCTGAATTTTGTATAGTGTGGTCCTCTCCTGCATAACATGAGTATAAAGGTGATGTGCCAGATTTGCGTGTCGGAAAATCCATGAAAGTTAATCCAAGTGTTGGTTTTTTTGTAACATGCCTGGTTGACCTTTATCGGCCGAACATCGGATTTGCCAGCATTGCTTTACTTGAGCAGGCAGGGTGTGTCGTCACTGTGCCAGATACGCAGACTTGTTGCGGGCAGCCAGCTTACAACAGCGGTGATTTATCGAGTGCAAGAAAGCTAGCACAAGCCACCATTGATGCGTTTGAGTCATTTGACTTCGTGGTAGCGCCATCAGGCTCTTGTGCGGCGATGTTAAAGCATCATTATCCAGACCTGTTTAAAGACGATAGCAAGTGGTTTGAAAAAGCGACAACACTGGCAGGTCGGGTTTATGAGCTAACGTCGTTTTTAGTGGATGTTATGCAGGTTCGTGTGCCTAACGAATCGTTCAGCACCTCGGTGACATACCACGATAGTTGTTCCGGGCTGCGAGAGCTTGCAATCAAAGCACAACCACGGGCGTTACTTGCAGATGTTGATGGCGTTGATCTTATTGAGATGGAAGACACTGAAGTATGTTGTGGTTTTGGCGGTACTTTTTGCGTTAAGTTTCCTGAAATCTCGGGGCGTATGGTGACTGATAAAGTGGCACTTGCGCAACAAAGTGGGGCTGCTGTGATCACGGGTGGCGATCTTGGCTGCCTTATGAATATCGGTGGGCGTGTTAATCGTCTGGATGTACCAATGCGTGTTTACCATGTCGCTGAGATTCTTGCTGGCATGACTAACGTGCCGTCGATTGGTGAGCCGCAGTAGTGGAAACCAAAACGCTATCATTTAAACGCTCCGCTGCAGCGGCATTGGAAGACCAAGATCTGCAGCGTGCACTCAATTACGCCAAAGATGGTTTTATAGGTAAGCGAACTGCAGCTGTTGCACAGTTGCCTGAATGGGAAGCCATCCGAAACGATGCGCATGATATGAAAAATCATGTGCTAGAAAATCTGGATCATTATCTGTTGGCTTATGAGTCGGCTGTGATCGCCAATGGCGGCAAAGTGCATTGGGCTGAAACTGGAGAGGATGCGGCTAAAATTATCGTAAAACTGTGCACAGATGCAGGAGCGCACACCGCCGCCAAAGGTAAGTCTATGGTGGGAGAGGAGGCTGATGTGAACGGTGCTTTGCTTGCAGCTGGTATCTCTCCAATTGAAACAGATTTAGGTGAGTACATCATTCAATTGGCAAAAGAGCCACCCAGTCATATCATTGCGCCAGCTATTCACAAAACGCGAGAACAAGTTTCAGACCTATTCCATGAACACCATCAGCAATACGGACTGCATGAGAAAGTGGTAGATCGAGCTGCACTGGTGGCGGAAGCCCGCCAAGTTTTACGAGAGAAATTCATAGCTGCTGATGTAGGCATTACTGGTGCTAATTTTTTAATTGCAGAAACGGGACAACACATCTTAGTAACCAATGAAGGTAATGGTGACCTATCTAGCGTTCTGCCGAAAACACAAATTGTTATCGCAGGTATTGAAAAAGTGGTACCTAACCTTGACGATGCCAGTGCGTTGTTACGACTACTGGCACGCAGTGCAACAGGTCAACATTTTTCTAACTACACCAGTTTAATGAGCGGACCTAGACGTAAACAAGATATTGATGGGCCTGAGCAATTTCACGTTGTGTTGGTCGATAACAAACGTACTGAAATGCTAGCCGGTGAATTGCGTGAAATGCTGCGATGTTTCCGTTGTGGCGCATGCTTAAATCATTGTCCGGTATATGGGTCTGTTGGTGGCCATGCGTACGGCTGGGTCTATCCTGGCCCGATGGGCTCGGTGGTAACACCGGTTATGGTGGGAATAGATAACGCCCCAGATTTACCACACGCCTGCACGCTTAATGGACGTTGTGCAGAGGTCTGTCCAATGAGTATTCCGCTGCCTTCCTTACTTCGTACGCATCGCCAGACGACTTTCGAAAAACAGTTAGTGTCACCAACATCACGATACGGTTTAAAACTCTGGGCCGCTTTTGCCAGTCGGCCTAAACTTTATAGGGCGCTTACGGCCGTAATCGCACTAACATTAAATTGTTTGGGTCGACGCCGTGGTCGATTTAAAAAAATGCCTTTAGCTGGCGGTTGGACCCATAGTCGAGATTTGCCCGCACCGCAATGTACATCAACGTTCATGTCATTGTATAAAAAGAACGGGCAATCATCATGAGTGCACGAGACGCGATTTTAAATCGAGTACGAAATGCATGCGGACGTGACTCAAATTCTCCTCTAATAAGTGCTAACTGCGAACGCGACGAACTACTGGAAGAACTACCGGCCAGTGTCCAGCAAAGAATAAATTCCCCAGCACCTCTTACACAACCGGCTGTGGCGTTGGCGTTAACAGACGCTTTAGTTGCACAGATGGAGTCTGTACAAATGACGGTGGTGCGATTGCAATCGGACGGCGAGGTCATTGCAGCGATCGATTGGTATCTGCAAGAGCACGATATCAGTGGTGAGCTCTCAGTTGCTCCAGCACTCAAGCATTTGGAGTGGAAGCCGGATGTTAATATCGGCGCAGCTACAGGGACGGAGGCTACTAGTGTAACCAACGCGTTTGCGGCTGTTGCCGAAACGGGCAGTATTGCGATGGCTAGTGGTGCAGATACCCCAGCGACGCTAAATTTTTTACCAGAAAACCATATTGTCGTTTTGTACGAATCGCAAATTGTTGAGCACCTAGAAGACGTTTGGACTCAGATGCGTGGTGTGAAAGAATTACCGCGCGCTATTAGCTTGGTTACCGGCCCATCGCGAACCGGTGATATCGAACAAACTATAGAGCTTGGTGCGCATGGACCAAGACGCATGCATGTGTTGCTCATCAGTGATGAGCTTCGCCGAAACACTGATTAACAATTGTTATGAATAATGCTAAGCAGCTGGCGGGTGTCCGAGCGGTATCGTTTGATCTTGATGACACATTCTGGGATTGTGCGCCAGCTATAGTCAAAGCTGAAGACAGCTTATATGAATGGCTAGAGCAAAATTACCCAAACGTTACGGATAAACACACGCGGGAGGCGATGCCGGATATGCGTGCGAATATGTATCAAACGCACTCGCATCTAGCCACTGACGTGTCGATGATGCGTAAAGCATTTTTGCAGCAACTTTTACAAGATTTTGATAACAGTGAAATGCTTGCGGAAGAGGCGTTTGCCGTTTTCTATCGGGCCCGCAGTGAGGTCGTGCTCTACGAAGGCACACACGAGCTTCTTCTATCGTTAAAACCAACGTACAAATTGGCGGCCATCACGAACGGCAATGCCGATTTAAACTTGATCGGTTTGGCAGATTATTTCGAAGATATCCAATGCGCGACGCTGACCAATCCACCCAAACCTGCACCTGACATGTTTGATTCTTGTTGCGCTAACCTTGGCATTGCCAACCACGAACTCTTACACGTGGGGGATAACCCTAGAACTGATGTGATCGGTGCTCATTTGGCTGGTGCGTTAACGGTTTGGTTTAACCAAAGTGCTGAACCGTGGCCGGAGTCGCTGCTGGCGCCTGAAGAGAGTGGGCCAGACTTTCGTGGTCCGGATTTCGAAGTAAGTTCATTGCCCGAACTGCAGAAATTACTGACAAACCGATAGCGTAATCATTTCTGGATGTTGAATGAATCAACGGCATTAGAATGTGTAAGATTAATTAATAAGTTCCGTCATTTCGGAATACCACGTTTAGGAATAAAAGCTATGAGCAGACTTGTGTACGTTAATGGCGACTTTGTGCCCGAAGCGGATGCGAAAATCTCTGTGTTCGATCGAGGTTTTTTGTTCGCCGATGCTGTTTATGAAGTCTCAACTATTCTTGATGGCAAGTTGATCGATAACAACGCTCATTTAAAGCGACTTACACGATCATTGAACGAGCTTTCCATGGCCCCAGCATGTACAGACGAAGTGCTTGTTGCTGCACAGCAGAAGTTGGTTGAACTGAATGACGTCAAAGAAGGGCTGCTCTATCTACAAGTGAGCCGCGGTGTGGCTGATCGTGACTTTCCTTACCCCAAGAACCCAGTTTCCTCGTTAGTCATGTTTACTCAAGCAAAAAGCCTGCTAAACAGTCCGAAGGCTGACACCGGTTTACGTATTATCTCTATACCCGATTTGCGTTGGAAAAGATGCGATATCAAAACGGTCGGGTTGCTTGGACCCGCCATGGGTAAACAAGCGGCATTGGATGCTGGAGCAGATGATGCGTGGATGGTAGATGATGGTCTTGTTACTGAGGGCACATCGAACAATGCATACATTGTTACTGCTGATAAAAAAATTAAAACCCGTCATCTTGGCAATGAGATTCTGGCAGGAATTACACGCACAGCAGTACTGAAGTTTGCTAGTGAGGCTGGCTACGAAGTCGTTGAGGAACCTTTCAGTTTGGAGGAGGTCGCTAACGCCAGTGAAGCGTTTATCACAAGTGCATCATTGTTCGTGATGCCGGTTGTCAATTTCGATGGAAAAGACATTGGTAACGGAAAGCCTGGGCCGATTGCAAAAGAATTACGTAAAATTTACATTGCAACTGCGATGGAGCGCGAAGACTTGTAGGTTATTGAACGATTCTGACCCAATAGTTTCTAATTTGCTAGGTTACGAGCTCGTCTTTCCGACTACAATTAGTTGTTGGCTCGCGAATAGAATTATGGAACTTTCTAAGAGAAATCTCTCTGCATGGTGATGAATCGGCACCTTTTCTGTCCCTTTAAGAACGGTCGCACAACCGTGCGAGTGCTGCTCTACGTGTGCGTTTGTTTTGTGCTCAGTGCCTGTGGGAGTCGAGACTCAAATAGTGCTGCAAACACGTCTGCTGGGCAGACTACGACAGCTCAAGATCTTGGTACGCTAGCCGCAGGGGCGAATGATGTTGGCCTCACCGATGATCCACCGGGCAGTTCGTCTGGTGAGAATAGCGGCAGTGCAACCGATGACAGCTTTGGAACGGCAGACGCAGGTTCGAATACCGCTGGGCCTAGCAATGGTTCAGCGGGAAATAGCGACAGTGCAACGGTGGGCAGTTCAGAGGGTGGCAGTGATGGGACTACCGGTTCTAGTAACACTGCTGGTTCTGTTTCAAGTGGTTCGACAGTGGGTTCAGAGCAACCTGATCAGGAAACACAACTTCCAACTACACCTCGGCCAATAGCGGTTCGACTTCAAACGACCGAAGAAATTGCTATCGACGGGTCTTTCGTTTTGTTTGGTGAAACCGAAGGGACAATAGTCGAAGAACAGCAATTCTCGGTTATCACACAACCGCGCAATGGCACTGTTATTCACACCGGCACTTCACGCCAGTTCACTTATGCACCCGAAGAAGATTTTTTTGGTGAAGATGACTTTATCTATGCTATCGGTCCGGGTTTGGCTGCGCGCGTCTCGATCGAAGTCATTAATGCTAATGATTCACCAGTCATATTTGATGATGTCCAACGTGTTATCGAACAGGGAACGACCTACACAGAACTGCTCATTGCACGTGACCCAGATAACGATCCATTGGTGTATACATCGATCAATTTGCCGTCGTGGCTTACCCTCGATGCGTCAACGGGTTTACTCAGTGGCACGCCCACACAAACAGATGTTGGTTTATTTGAAAATATCGGTTTTAGCGTCGCTGACGGCGATGGCTTGTCCAGCACTGTTACTGGTGTCACCATCGAAGTCATTGATATTAATGATGCGCCGACGATCAATGTAGATCAATTTCCATCATCGCTAGATGCTGGGGAAGAAGTCATGGTGAATTTGTACCCCGACGACCCTGACGGCGACTTGGTAAAGGTCTCTGTAGAGCGGAACGATTTTCTAAACCTAAGTGTGGCAGGAAGTACGGTTCGGGTTATTGCCAACGAAGTAGCCGATGTGACGGAAGTTAATCTAGTGGTTCGAGCCACCGATCTTCTGGGTCATGTGGCTCGTGAGATTATTCCTCTGACCATCTATCCGATCAATGCGACTGGACGAGGACGGACTATCAGAGGTCGAAGCAGTGGTGAAGGTGTGCATCTGATTGTTTTAGGAGACGGGTATCGAGTAGACCAACAAAAGCAATTTAGGTTGGACATAGAAGCTTTCCTGAAGAAAATGCAGGGTGATATCGGTATGTTGACGCATTTGTCTGCGTGGAATGTCCATATGGTTGAAACACCTTCGGTTGATTCAGGTATCGATGATGAGTTCGGCAGTGATATCCGCGACACGGTGTTTAATACCGGATACTTCTGCAAGGGTGTGAGTCGATTGATCTGTGGCAATAGAACAACAATGTTTGAAGTTGCCATCGACGAGTATCCTAACTTTGATCAAATACTTGTACTCGTGAATGATGCGCGCTACGGGGGCAGTGGGGGTAACGATGTTGCTATCGCATCGCCAGCGTCCTCGGAGATTGCTCTGCATGAAATGGGGCACTCAATAGCCGGACTAGCTGATGAATATGTTGATCGCTACCTACCTGATTCAAGCTTTCCTGCCTTCTCCGAAGGGCTCTATCCTAATGTATCCGCGAGTGATGACCCTGAACAGGTTCCGTGGGCACATTGGTTTTCAACGAATAATTCGCAGAGCGGAGTGGGCGCGCCAACCGGAGTTGGAGTGTTTGAGGGTGCATATTATAAGGAATTCGGATTTTATCGACCAACGTTCGATAGTCTGATGCGCAGCTACGACGGCGTGCTTGGTCCTGTTAACGGTGAGCAATGGGCCTTGGGGGTTTATGATATGGGTTCTCCAGTGCTGGATATCTCTCCCGTAAATCGGCTGATTGAAAAAGAAGCGGGTGATGTTGTTGAGTTTTCTGTTGTGCCGTTGTTTGACTCTTCAATACAGTCTGTTGAGTGGCGATTGGATTCTCAACTCATCGCACATTCCGGAGGCAAGCGCCCCAAGGTCGCTCTGAATTTACCGATCGGTCTATACCAGTTGACGTTAAAAGTTGCCGATATCAGTGGCCTTATACGCAAGCCTGAGCCGCATGCAGGCGTTTTTGATTGGAATTGGACGATTGTCGTACGATGAATTATCTGCTTAAAAAAGGTTTATCGAGTCAGTTACTGCTGATGTGTTTTGCACTGCTGTTTAGTGGCATTGCTCAAGCGCAATTGCGGGTGCTGGTTAAATTCGATGAAATCGAACATCGGGTACATCGTCTGGTGACACTGAAGTCTAACAATCCAGAGCTCGCTCAGCAGCTGGCTTTGCAGGACGCTGATGGGCAAAGCTCTGGTGCGGTCAGTGTGCTTTGGCTTAGCGTGGATGGCACTGTATTGCTTCGCAGCGCAATGGAGGATCCTCGCATAGCTCACGCTCCATTATCGGGCGCACACGCAAATCCTACGTACGTCAGCCTGAGTGAGGGCGCCTATATGGTCTCTGGGCCAAAATCGAGCGCTATTTTGGAAATAAGCCTTCCTGCTAACAATACCCTTGGCCTACAAGCGCAAACCTGGCAATTTCAGCTAAATCCGTAGTCTTTTTCTAACCGGGAATTTTACCGTTTCGGTGTTTCGCGACATAGCGAACAGAAAGTCCTTATCAAATTTATTAAACTGTTGAATCTAAACAGGATTTTCGATGCCGATATTTTGTCGTGCACAACGAAAAATCTTGTGTATACACATATTTACGAGCGTTTTACTGCGGCTGATCCGCTATGATGGGGGAGTAGGCGTTGCTTCGTAGCTACCGGGCTATTAAGTGCGCGCAGAATGCCGTCTCGAACGAGGTGATAACAGGCCCATGTCAACACCGGATTTTGACAAAACTCAAGGTAACGCTGACCAATTCGATTTTCTCGACGATGAGGCTGCGAATACTCCTGCGCGCAAGAAAAAAGTTCGGCGCAGCAAAGATCTTGTCATGCCCATTATTCGCAAACCGGTGCCAATTTCCGAATCAGGCCCTGCGCGTGTTGCGGCAATTCCTGATGCCGCCACGTTTGATGATGATTTTGAATTTCTAGGTGACAATCAGCCTACGGCAAAAAACAAACCGCGTTCATCTGAGCCAGCTTGGAACGAGGGGATACATGAACGCGGCGAAAACGACGAAACGAAAAGTCCGCTGCGAAGGAATCTGTTGTTGTTTTCGTTGGGTGCAATTGTGTTGGGTGGCGTAGCGACAGCAATCAACTTGTATCAAAAGCCTGATGCGAATAATCAAGCATCTGCAGCTACAGCAGACACACGCACAGATGCTGTCAAAGCTGATGCCGCGTCGAGCGTTACTCCAGCTGTTAAAACGCTGGCGCAGCGATTTTCTGAACAACTACAGAACATAGAAGCGCAGGTTGCTGCTGGAGAACTTGACGCTGCCGAACAGGTCTTAACCACGATGGACCGATCAGTTTACGGGTATGGAGCACCCGAATTTTCTGCAGTTCAGCAACAGATAGACAATCTTCGCAATGGCGTTGTGGATTCCTCAACCGGTACGCAAGGCGTTAAGCAAGCTGAACAAACCGCGGCCGCAGAGACCGAACAGGCTCGCCTGGCTGAGGTAGAGCGTTTAGATGAAGTTGCACGTGAGGAACAAGCAGCACTGGCTCGCGCTGAAGCGTTGAGACAGGAAGAGGCGGCCAGAGTCATTGAAGCAGAACGAATTGCTCAGATAGAACGAGATGCCGAAGCGCAGCGCCAAATCGCAGAGGAACAAGCACTTGCAGCTGAAGTGCTGCGCAAGGCAGAGGAACAAGCACTTGCAGCTGAAGTGCTGCGCAAGGCAGAGGCAGCAGAGGCAGAGCGCGCGCGTATCGCTGAAGTAGAATCGGCCAGATTGGTTGAGGCAGAACGCGTGCGTATTGCTGAAGTAGAGGCAGCCAGATTGGTTGAGGCAGAACGTATTCGCATTGCCGAAGCTGAAGCGGCCAGATTAGCTGAGGCAGAACGCGTGCGAAACGCTGAAGCCGAAGCGGCCAGATTAGCTGAGGCAGAACGCGTGAGAAACGCTGAAGCACAAGCGGCCCGGACAGCCGAAGTGCTTGCAGCGCAGCAGCAAGCTGACCAACAGCGTAACCAAGAAGCGGCACGTGTTGCAGAGGCCGCGCGTGCAGCTGAGGTAGCAGCCGCTGCACTTGCAGCAGAGCAGAGCAAGGCGGCGCAAGATTCTCTCGACTTGGCAACCACCAAAGCGCTGCAAAGACGAGAGCGTGATCGGGTTGCAAAACTTGAGACGGACCGCCGAATCGCCGAACGCGCACGGCTAAATGAAGAACGTGCAAGGGCTGCGGAATTCAGTCGCCAGCAAGCGCAGGAGGAGCTGCGGCAGCAGCAAGCTGCTGAGAACCAACTAGCGCTGAACACGGCGAAAGACAGATTACAGATAACACCCAAACAAGAAAACTACGCGATAACCGACAACGATTTCAATTTTGTTGGCGGAAAGTTTGTCGAACTGAAAGCTGCCATTGAAAACCGAAACATTGCGAATGTCATTGCTTTAACGCAACGTTCAGGCAAAAGGGTGCAACAAATGTTACAACTATTTGAGAATAATTCAGCGATCAAAGCACGCCTTGTGAATGTTGCTAGCCGTAATGCAGAGGGTGTCATCGTTGGGCAACTTACTATACAAAAACTAGTCAAGAGTTCGGGTGCTGAAGTCGATGCGCCTGCAAATTTATCATCGATTACGTTAACGAGTAGACGTGGACCAGCTGGTTGGTCGACTATTGCTTGGTAGCGTGGAGAATACTATGCGTCGAACACAGTTCACCAAATTCACCAGTAGCTTGGTTGCATTTACTCATTTGGTTTTTAGTGTTTTGGTTGTTATCCCAAGCCTGGCTCAAGCTCAAGGTGCTGATATAGAGCCGCCTGTGATAGAACTAGAAGTCGTGGCGGAAGGTGTTCGCGGCGAAACTCAAGTTTTCTCTGCAACAGTCACAGATGACAATCAGGTGTCTTCAATGACCTTGCATTACCGATTTGGTGGTGACTCAGCCTATGCGGCCGTGCCTATGTCTATTATTCAGGGCACCAATATTTACACTGCATCAATTGACACTAACAACACGACGGCGGCTGCTATCCAGTACTATATGGAAGCCAAAGATGCTGGTGGTAATCGAACAGTGCAAGGGTTCGCGTTTGACCCTTTTGATCGCGCATTGATTGATGAGAAAATGGTCGTCTCCGATGTGGCTGCTGCGGGGTCGGTTGTTCCAGTGGTAACCCCATCAAGATCGACCACTCGTAAGATCGCTTATGGATTATTAGCTCTATTGGTCGTTGGTGGCTTGGCCAGTGCTAGCGGGAGTTCTTCTGGTGGTAATAGTGCCGCGTCAGGAGACGTGGAACTCACTATAGTGGTTGATAAATTTCAATAGGGTAATTGCTATGCGTGCTGTCATGAAACATGTGTGCGCTTTGAATCAAACGTGCACCATACGCAACGCTGCATTGGCGTCAGCCTTGTTATTATCGCTGTCCGCTTGTGACACACAAAGCACAGGCTCCGTCAGTGGCTCTGGTGAAGCAGGTTCGATCGTACAAATGGCGCCACCACCCATTATTGCGCAATCTCGGGCAATCCTACCAAGTGCTTTGGTACTCCGTGTGTCGGTAAACGGTAACGAAGTCCCTATGGTTGTCGATGCCACTAGTGAAGTGTGGACAGGAAAATTACTATTACCCGCAGGTACTGAGACAACAATAGATATTCTTTGGTCGGAGAATTTTCAAGGCCAAGTGTTAGAGCTTGCTGAAGCGGCGAAGACTATCGATGTAACACTTGACCCGACGCGCAAGCAGGAGGTCCGTTTTCTATTCAGCGATTTTGATTCGAACTTTGATGAAGATCAAGACGAACGCTCTAATTTGCAAGAACGTAATGCCGATACCAATCCGTATGATGCATTGAGTCCTGGCACACCCGTGCTTCAGGTTCCCGTTGTCGTGCGATTCGAATTGCCAGATGCTCGAATATTGGATGACGCAGACTTGCTTGCGAGTATTACCCCCGTTGCAACCTTCAATAACCAGCCGCTGGCTCTTCAGCGTGAAGGGCAATCGTGGATTGGCAGAACGACTGCACCACAAGATAGCAGTGGTTTTGTAGCAATCAATTTTTATCAATCTTCAGATCAGTCGATTCGCATAGCGACAGCGCAGCGCAGTCAAGATGTTGGTAGCACAAATGCCGAATTCAATTTTGCTCCTGATTTTTATGAAACTAGTGCCATCGATCGTGATAACGATGATCTTTCCAATCTTGAAGAGGTGTTGCAAGGCTTTAATCCGTTTGATTCCAACAGTCCGGCCAAAGATCCTTGCTTGATCAGTGCGTTTGAATTTGGTTGCACGATTGACACTGACGGTGACGGAGACTGGGATAGTCAGGAAACGGAGACTGCCGATACTGACGGGGATAACATTCCGGATTATTTAGAGCCATCCAATTTTGACAAAGACGATGATGGTTGGGTTGCCGAGCTTGATGCAAATGAAGACGACCCGTGTATTCCTTCGTTGAACAGCAACCTGTGCCGAGACAATAATCGAGATTCAGACGGCGACGGTAAGACTGATGTAGAAGAAGGCGAGGGCGATCGTGATAACGACGGTATAGCCGATAAGCTTGAACGTTCAGATCGCGATGTAGACAATGATGGTGAAAGTGACGAAAGCGACGCTGCTAACAACGACCCTTGTGTGCCTAACAATACGGCGCAGGAATGTCTGCTTCGGCAAAACGATTTCGATGGGGACGGTAAAACCGATATTCAGGAAACCACCACGAATGATGTCGATGGTGATGGAAAACCCGATTATCAAGAATCTTCACTGCTAGATAACGATAAAGACGGGCGTGTTGATGAAACCGACAGTGATGATGGCAATCCATGTATCCCGAATAATACCAATTCGACCTGTTTAGATGCCGAGCGAGACACCGATGGTGATGGCAAACTTGATCAGGTTGAAACGCTGACCAACGATACCGATAACGACGGAATACCAGACTTTCGTGAGTCTGACGATGACGATAGCGACAGCGATGGCGTTGTTGATGAATTAGACCCAGCTAACAACGATGCTTGTATACCTTCTTCAAGCAATAGCATTTGTCAGTCATCACTAGACGCTGATAGTGACGGCAGACCCGACAACCAGGACAATTGCCCAACGGTTTCCAACTCTGATCAGCTGAATACAGACGGTGATTCGCAAGGCAACGCGTGCGATAGCGACGATGACAACGATGGTGTGATGGATACGCCTGATAACTGCCCGTTGATTGCTAATCCTGGGCAAACCAATACCGATGAGAACTTCACAATTGGTAGTGATCTATTGGGTGATCTTTGCGATGACGATGACGATGGTGATGGGGTAGATGATGATGCTCCTGATAATTGCCCGATTGATCCGAATCCAGATCAAGATGATGCTGATCAAGACGGCATTGGCGACGAATGCGATACCAGCACTGTTGTAGACACAGACTCAGATGGTGTCTTCGATGATGATGATAACTGTCCAATGATTGCTAATCCTGCGCAAACGAATACCGATGAAAATTTTGCGATAGGCAGTGATGATCTTGGTGATTTGTGTGATGACGACGATGATGGTGATGGTTTTCTAGATACCGCAGATAACTGCGCCCTAATCGCAAACCCTGATCAAACCAATACCGATGAAAATTTCACAGTCGGCAGTGATTTGTTGGGCGACGCTTGTGACAGTGATGATGATGGCGATGGGGTTGATGACGATGAGCCAGACAATTGCCCGTTAGACCCTAATACCGATCAGTTTGACGCTGACATGGATACTATCGGTGATGAGTGCGACCCGACACCATAAGCAATAGCCGTCTAATTGTGGTGCACCCTTTGGTGCGATAGCTTTCTCAAAACAGCTGCTTGAATCAACAATCCGTGTGTTGAAAATAAGCGAGTTACGTCATGCTTTCCTTAAAGACGGTGCGTGTGTCTTGAGGTTTGCGCACCCGTACTCGGTATATGACGTCCCTTATGCGCGACACTTGGCGCATGAAACTACTCAAAATTATTGCCTATATTACCTTGGCAGCGAGTGCCTCTCTTGGTGCAACTGAGCGTGCGGGCAGTTTGCCTACCATTGAAAAAATTGTTGCCTATACTGACCAAGATTACGGTTTTCAACTAGCCATTCCTGATGCATGGACGCGTATCTATGCAGCAGAAGACGATGCAGAAATTGATGCGCTGGAACCGGGTTATGCGATTGGATTCGAATCCCCTCGCAGCGATTCTTTTGATATTTTTGCTGATTATTTAATGGTAGAGATTTTGCCCGGTGCAAACACAGGTGCATTTGAAAGTAATGGCTCAAACACAAAAGTTGTCGTGGTTGATAACAAAATGGCCATTGTTGACGAAATTGAACTAGAGGGGTTTGATATAAATGGTGAGCAGATAGACCTCATTGTATTCCAAGCCGAGATCGTTGAGCTTGGTTTTACCGTGGGGATTTTCGCTATTGGAGAACAACGCGAAGCGGCTGTTTTGAAAGATGCATTTGAATTAGCATTGAAAACGTTTAAAATTCCTGAGGACCCGTTCGCTGTTAGCTGAAACAGATGACTCTTGAGATTGAACGAAAATACCTTGTTGTCGGCAGTGGCTGGAAAACAGTTGAGCCTATGCAATTGCGACAGGGATACTTGAATAGTGATAAAACGCGAACCGTCAGAGTGCGTGTTGCTGATTCGGATGCCTACTTAACGATAAAAGGGCTCACGACTGGTATATCCCGCCCAGAATTTGAATATCCCATTCCATTGGAAGATGCTGAGCAACTATTGCAGCTTTGCTCAAATTCCATTATTGAGAAAAGGCGCTATGTTTTGCCCATTGGTGATGTGGTTTGGGAAATAGATGAGTTCTTTGGAGATAATGCAGGTCTACTGTTAGCAGAGGTTGAACTTCAGTCAGAAAGCCAAACTTTTCCACTGCCTGATTGGGTCGGTCAAGAGGTCTCGGATGATGCTCGTTACTACAATTCGTCTTTAGCGATAACACCTTTCAGTGCTTGGAGTTCAGGACAGTAGATTGACCTACGATAAGTTCAACGAATTTTGCGCCTCGCTTGCTGCGACAACCTACGTTGTCCAATGGGGTGGTGCACACGTATGGAAAGTCGGTGGAAAAGTTTTTGCCATCGGTGGATGGAGCGAAAATGAAGAACCTGGTTTTACGTTCAAAACATCTGAGCCAGATTTTTATTTTTTGCAAAACGAGCCAGGGTTCAGGCCAGCACCCTATATGGCATCGCGCGGTTTAAAATGGATACAACAGACCGACAATTCGATTAAACGAGACGTGGAATTACAAAGCTACCTATCAGAGTCGCATCGTATAGTCTCTTTAGGATTAACCAAAAAACGACAAAAAGAGCTAGGTTTAAATCAGTCGTAGCGTGTTCCAGTATTGCTGCTGACAGAGCCATTAACAGCTCAATACATAATATTAGTCATAAATTTTTTGAGCAAAAAAAACCGGGTAATTCCGGCTTCTTCTTTCCTGCTTGATGATTACGGCTTAATTCACTGTACCTATTTTTCAGGATACCCCTGTGGGAAAAGTTCAAACGGTGGCAAGTGCCCCGGCGATGCATTAGGTACATCATCCCATAGTAGCAATTGCGACTCTAAGCCTTCAGTTGGATCGCTTTGTAGTGTCCCTGTTTTCTGGTATGCACGAATATAGTCAAGCTTATACTCAATCGGGAAGTTTGTTGATTCATCGGGCGAGCCCGGCCACCAGCCGCCCAATGCTGTATTGGCAATAATGTACATATCTTCTTGAGAGATTTTCGAATCAACAACTCGATGCTCTTCGATGCCATCGACGTAAAAGATAACGGTGCCTGGCAGCCATTCAACGGCGTAAGTATGCCAGCCATTGGTAAAATCGCGACCGATAGAAGGTTCTGATTCGGTTGAACGCAGATTGCCGTCGCTGTCGTGGTAGTGATAAGTATGGTAAACCACGTCCTGATTGTCACCAATGAACTCCATAATGTCGATCTCAGGCTTGTCGTCGGTATAGTATGTATTAAGCAACCAGAACGCAGGCCAGATACCTTTGCCGTAGGAAACTTGTATACGTGATTCTACATAGCCGTACGTGAACGAGAAAGAATCACGGCTTGTGATGACACCGGAAAGATATTTTTGACCAAAAGGCTTATTAACCAATTTTGTATCAACGTATTCTTGACCAATGGCCTGATCAAGCAAATTATCTGGTGTTTTTATAGAGTTAATCGTGAGTGACTCACCATCGAAAGAGAACGGATTAAACTCAAAATTAGGTTTTTTTAGAATATCAATATAAAACTGCTCTTCGGAATTGATAATCAGCCTATCACCCCATGGATATACGGTTACCCATTTAGAGCTATCTAACTCTTGGCCATTGAACTCATCGGAGAAGACGAGTTCATAGCCGTCAAGAATATTTTCTTTGGGTTGAACGGCATCGGGATTGGTACGGCCTGTGCCGGTGACAATGACTGTTAACCCTAACGCGACATAGTTGAAATTTTCGTCGAAGTCAAAAGCCTGTATTTCGTAGTAGTAGCTCTCATCAAATGTATCGGTATCGATATATTCTTCGGTTGATACGGTGGTGACATATTCTGCGTCGCGGTATACATTGTAGCCACGTGCTGTTGGGTCTTTAACCCAAGCAATTTTTACGGCACCGTTATCAAGTACTTCTCCAACAAAACCATCCGTGTTGGTAGCGGTAAACGAGGTTTCAGAAGATACTTCTTCATTTGCCGCGCCAAGTTCAGGGGTAGCTTCTACCGCTGCCGTGTTGGTAATTGGTGCAGTGTCATCCTGCCCACCTCCATTTCCACTTCCACAGGCACTCAATAGCACCGCAAGCGAAAGTTGGCACATCGTGATGCCTGCGTTTCGATACAACAAAGTTGGTTTGTAACGCTGAATAATCATAATATTGCTGTTTTACTGTGTAAATATAGTACGTGTACCTGTTCACAATTGAATGAAAGTAGAACTAAGTGCAAGCTGATACCTGCATCGTAAAAAAAGCCGGGATAACCCGGCTTCTTTTTATTTTGCTTAATTTCTTCTACTTAATTCACTGTACCTGTCTTTCAGGATATCCCTGTGGAAATACCTCAAACGGTGGTAAGTGACTTGGCGACGCATTAGGCACATCATCCCAAAGTGGGAGTGCTGATTCTAAGCCTTCAGTTGGATCAAGTAAGAGCGGTCCAGTTTTTTGATAGGCCCGTACGTAATCAAGTTTGTATTCAACCGGGAAGTTAGTAGAACTATCCGGCGAACCTGGCCACCAACCACCAAGTGCTGTGTTGGCGATGATATACATTTCTTGCTGAGATACTTTCGCATCAACAACACGGTGTTCTTCGATACCATCTACGTAGAAGATAATGGTGCCTGGCAACCATTCAACGGCATAAGTGTGCCAGCCATTGGTCCAATCACGTCCGATTGAAGGCTCTGAATGAGTTGATCGTAGTTCGCCCTCACTGTCGTAGTAATGGTAAGTGTGATAAACCACGTCCTGATCGTCGCCAATGAATTCCATGATGTCAATTTCTGGTTTATCATCAACATAATAGGCGTTGAGTAACCAGAATGCAGGCCACAAACCTTTTCCGTACGGAAGCTGAGCACGCGCTTCAACGTAGCCATAGGTAAATTTAAACGCATCGTAAGTCGTCATTACACCGGAAAGGTATTTCTGACCAAACGCTTTATCAACCAAGTTGTCTGGCGTTTCAATTGAATTGATGGTTACCGATTCACCGTCAAAAGAGAACGGGTTGAAACCGAAATCTGGCTTATTGAGAATATCAACGTAGTGTTGCTCTTCACTGTTTATAATTAACTCATCACCCCACAAGTACTGAGTGACCCATTTAGAGCTATCGAGTTCAGTGCCATTGAATTCATCAGAGAATACCAATTCGTATCCATCTAGAATATTTTCTTTTGGCTTTGCAGCATCAGGATTGGTACGGCCTGTACCGGTGACATTGACTGTTAAACCTAACGCGACGTAGTTGTAATTCTCGTCAAAGTCGAACGCCTGAATTTCGTAGTAGTAGCTCTCGTCGAATGTATCGGTATCGATATATTCTTCAGCAAATACCGTAGTAACGTATTGAGCGTCACGATACACATTGTAGCCACGCGCTGTTGGATCTTTAACCCAAGCAATTTTTACAACACCGTCATCAAGTACTTCTCCAACGAAGCCGACTGTATTGGTTGCGGTGAACGAGGTTTCAGAAGAAGCTTCTCCATTTGCAGCTCCAAGGTCGGGTGTTGCATCCACGGGAGTCACTTCTACAGGTGCAACTTCTACTGGTGCAGGTTCTACAGGTGCGACTTCTATCGGTGTAGGTTCTACAGGTGCAACTTCTATCGGTACAACTTCTACAGGTGCAACTTCTATAGGTGCAACTTCTATAGGTACAACTTCTAATGGTGTAGGTTCTACTGGTGCAACTTCTACAGGAGTCACTTCCACTTCAGGTAGTCCTACCTCAGGTATTTCGATCGGCTCTGGCGAAGCGGCTTCTTGTGCTGGTATGCCGCTGTTAGCAGATTCAGTAGAAACTTGTAGTGCCTCGGAAACACCGGATGAGACCGTTAAGTCAGTTTCGGTTGACGTTTCAACTGAACTGACAGGCACAAAGCCTGCGCCAGCTGCCTGAGCCAAGCTCAACGAAGTGGTTCCGTCTGCTGCGAGTTGTGCAGCGCTTACCGATACGCTACCTGTTGCCGTGTTGGAAATCGGTGCAGCGTCATCCTGCCCACTTCCACAAGCACTTAAAAGTACAGCAAGCGAAAGTTGGCACACCGTGATGCCCGCGTTTCGATACAACGAAGTTGGTTTGTACCGCTGAATAATCATAATTTTGCCGTTTTACCGTGTAAATAAAATTGTGTACCCGTTCACTTATTAAATGAACGTAGAACTAAGTGCAAGGCTGATGCCTGCATCGTTATCTAGGTAGTTATCGGAAACTTTGCCAAACGCTAAAGACATGCTCAGGGAACTGTTCGGCATTTGACGAAGGTGTTGGCACAAATCCTGTAGATACACCCTTGATAACTCTCAGTGGACTCACAATGTCGATGCGAAAATTAACAATTCATGCCTGTACCCTTGGTGTGACTCTGATCAGCTCACAGCTGGTTAGTGCGAACACTGCCTCGTGGAACGGTAGCTATGTCGCAGAAGGAGCTTGTTTCTGCACAGGAACACAAGGACGAGAAATTGACTCTCGAATAATTCCGACGCCAGTAGGTGGTCAGTCGATCTCTCAAATTTGTGAGCGTGTCGGTACAGGTCCAACATTACAAAAAGTTAACGGAAAATTTAATTTTCCAGTTTATGCAGATGCGCAGTGTGGTCATGGACCATTTTCATCGAACTCTGGTAATGCTGATGAGGCATGTTCAGGACACCTCGGTGTAGCTGGAGAAGATTGTGTTGGACCTGGACCAAAATGGAACATACAAAGTGCCTTTGCAAAATCGCAAGAGGTAAGCCCTGGTATTTCAGATTCCCCATCAGTCACTGGTGGTTCGCGTTATATCTTGCCACCCACAGCGTCGGTAGATGCGAACACTGAAGAGAGTACAACCGGATTTGATCAGCTTGCCAACACATCCGTAAAAACGATTGTGGAGACACGCTCAAGGTCTACACCTGTAGTCAAAGCCATACCACTTACAAGAGAAGAAATTCGAGCTCGTCAGCTTGTGCAAATTGAAGCAGCGCGAGAGCGTGCAAATATACTTGCTGGTAAGCCTGCCACAGCGCATTTAGAAATCATTCTGAGCGAGGAGCAAAAAGCGGTAGAGGGTGGCGATAAGATCGCATCCCAAGTTGTGAATACAACGCCTGCGATAACAAACAGTAATGAGGTGGTTGAAACGACAGCTCAAAGTATTGCAAAGTCGGCTGTAACGGACTCATCAGATACAACGACAACTTTGCCTACGACAGTGTCAGCTTTAAAGTTGCCAGTGTCTACGCGTAATAGTGCGCGAGAATTCGACTATGTTGAAGGTCTTCCAGTTTCGTACGCGTTTGGTGGAGCTGGCGTTCAAGTAGCAGCCAGCATATCTAGCCACCGTCGAATGCAGTACCTACTGCAAGCATCAGTTGCGGATACCTACCAAGAAGCGCTAGTTGGCTTAGGATTTTTTCTAAGCCCAAGCAGTGCAGACCGATTAACGATTTTGTTAAGTACAGGTATTGAGTACGGTAAATTTCAGTTTCAAGGCGAAGGTGTAGGTGCAAACTTATCTGACGCTGGTGCATATCTTGGACTGTCATCGCGTTTTGTGGTCAACGCTAAGTTTGAGCTTCAAGCAGGCGTTGGTTACAGCAGCTTTTTTGAAGGTGATGCGACCGTGTTCGGCTCGGCTTTTTATCACCTAACTCCAAATCTTGACATAACAACCAAAGCAGAAGGTGGCGATAACGATTCGCTGGGCTTTGGTGTCCGATATTACTACTAACCTGCGGCCATAGAAGAATGAACATGACAAACCGATTCATACCTTCCACTCTAACAGCCGCTTTGACGCTGGTATTACTTACCGCGTGTGGTGAAAGCGACATAGAGCAAATAGAGCAACGAGAACTGGATGCTGCACAGCGTGCAGTGGCTGCTGAAGCCGGAACACAAAGTCCGACTATAGCACCTGAGGCTGGTGAAGCTAATTCCGGTGTCGATACGACAAATCTAGAACTTATATTCAGTGACGAGTTCAATGGCGCAGCTCTTGACTCAACTAAGTGGGGTACTGCACAGCAATGGGGGCCAGATTTGGTCATCAATGATGAGCTGCAGTATTACGTTGATACGCAATCAAATCCGGACTTTGGTTATAACCCGTTCAGTTTTGATGGTGAGTCGCTTACGATTACGGCGACGGAGACGCCAGATGAATTGCAAGCCGTTGCGAATGGTCAGCCCTATTTATCAGGAGTGTTATCCACTGCTGGTAAATTTGAAATGATTCATGGATATATCGAAGCCCGCATGGACTTCCCGGCTGGAACCGGTCTTTGGCCAGCGTTCTGGATGCTCAGTGCAGATTTTGAAGATCTAAAACCTCAGCTGTTTATTGCCGAAGGTAATGGTGCGGAGCCAGATAGTTTTTTTCATAATTACAACTATCACGATGCGAACGGCAATCTACGCTCACCTGGGCAATATAAAATTACGCATGAGGAATTTGCGGAAGGTTTCCATACGCTGGGTGTAAGTTGGAAATCAAATGAACTGCTGTTTTATGTCGATGGCATCCCTCGCTATAAAATTATTGGCGAGAACGTAGCTAACCAAGCTATGTATTTAATTGCGAACTTGGCTGTGGGTGGTGTGTGGACGGGTGCGCCTGATTCAACAACAACGCTACCAGCGGAACTCAAAATTGACTATATCCGAGCTTACCGACACATTGGTTCGCAAAACTAACTTGAGGCGTGTGCCTCGAACGATTGGAAGCACGATTAGGGTCAGGGAAGACCCAACTTAAAAATTCTCAAACTGGCTGTAGCTGAACTGCTTTAAAATCAAGTATAGGTTCAGCGTATTGCTCTTCGCTATTTTTAAGCAATGTTTAAAAACTGCATAAATGCGATTTAAAAGCAACGCTCTAAAACGGCGTAAAAAAGTATATGTACCACACTGTAATTTTCGGCAGCGCTTTAATCTAACGGCTTAAAATCAAACTCAGCCGATTCAGGGTTGGCATTGCAAAATTGTGTAACGCCAATGTTCTTCAAAGACTTGAGCTGTAATTTTGTATTCTTCTGACGAATTTCCAATGACACATCATGTTCAGGTGAGCGTAGTTTGGCGGCTGCAGCGAACAACTGAGACATGTTTGCATCGGCAGGATTGTAGAGTATGGCAGAGCGGGTACGATTGCTGCCGCTGTTAAAACCGCGCTCTTGTAGAATATAGAGAATGCGTTCAAAGCCAATTGAAAAGCCACAAGCGGGAACAGTGGTCGATTTTAAAAATTGGCCTATCATATTGTCGTAACGACCACCACCAGCAAGTGATGACCCGAATTCATCGGACGCCACCTCAAAGATAGGACCGGTGTAATAGCCCATACCTCGAACTAAAGACAAATCGAATTCAACGTTGTACTTGCCTTGCGCTAATAAATTAGAGGTGCTTATGATTTGCTCAAGCTCAGTGATGACTTGTTCATCTACTCCTGTGATGTGCGAGGCGATGGTGTTAAGTTCAACTTCACCATCAATATAAGCTTTGAGAAAAGCGGTTAGCTTTTCAATACTGTTCGGCGATAGCTGTTTTTTTTCTAGTTCTTTAACGATACCGTCAACACCGATTTTATCGAGTTTGTCGAGCGTGACCAAAACACTTGCGACATCTTTGTCTGCAACACCGCAGTGTGATGCCAGTGCTTCGAGAATACGCCGATCGTTAACACGCACACGGAACCCACTGAAATCTAATTTGGTCAGCGTGGTTGCCGATGCTGTAATGAGTTCGATTTCAACGGTGTGAGCCGCGGTACCAAGGTAGTCTATATCGCATTGAAAGAATTGTCGGTAGCGTCCTTTTTGTGAGCGTTCAGCACGCCAGACATACCCCATTTGAATCGTTTTGAATGGCTTGGGTAGGGTTGTATGGCTGTTGGCGTAAAATCGTGCAAGTGGGAGTGTTAAGTCGAATCGTAGGCCATAGTCGACTAAATCATTCTCATTCTCAATAGAGCCGTCGAGTTTGAGCTTTTCGCCGCGCTTTAAAACCTTAAACAACATACTAAGATTTTCACCACCTTCTGCGTTTTGTAGAATGTCGATGTTCTCCATAACCGGCGTTTCAATTTGGTTAAATCCAAAACTGCGATAGCTTTGGAGAATCACATTCTTAACATGCTCGCGCAAAGCTGCGTCAACAGGGTTGAAATCACGGGTTCCTTTTACAGGTTTTGTCGACACTTGCATGTGTAGCTTTCTCGAATACGTTCACTTAATTATAGTGCTTACTAGGAAATCCTGATAGCGCAGGCGGCCGATTTGCAGCGTTTGTTGAAGCTTGGACAAATGCGCACAGAAAAGACGGCCTATGGGTTGGCAGTTATAAGCTGCTAGCCGGCATAGTTATAACGTGCCTCAACCATGAGCCGTTTCATTTCTCGAACGGCGTCTGGTAATCCGGTGAACATAGCGCGAGCCACTAAACTATGGCCAATGTTGAGCTCGTTTATGGTTTCAATTTCAGCGACTCGTTGTACGTTGTTGAATTGCAATCCGTGTCCCGCATTAACCAGCATGCCCAAACTAAAGGCGTAGTCGGATGCACTAACGATACTGGCTAATTCTGCGGCTCGTTCCGTATCATCTTTTGCATCTGCAAATCGGCCAGTGTGCAGCTCGATCACTGGCGCGCCAATTCGAGCAGCGGTTTCTATTTGCGCCTCATCTGGGTCGATGAATAGAGAGACAAAAATTCCAGCCTCATGTAATCGAGTGCAAACATCTTTTAGTTTGCTTTGCTGACCGATAACATCGAGTCCGCCCTCAGTGGTTAGTTCTTCGCGTTTTTCTGGAACAATGCAAACATCGTGTGGTTTTATACGCAGTGCAATGTCGATCATTTCATCTGTTGCTGCAATTTCAAGATTCAGCTTTGATTGTGTGCAAGCAGCAAAGCGTTCAATGTCATGATCTTGAATGTGTCGACGATCTTCACGCAAGTGCATGGTGATGCCATCAGCGCCTGCAAATTCAGCTTGTAGTGCGGCATGGACCGGGTCGGGATAGAGCCCACCGCGTGCTTGCCGAACGGTCGCCACATGATCGACGTTGACACCTAGAAAAATGGGTTGTTTCACTGGCTTTTCCCTGTGATTTTATCGTTTGTTACTTTAAGTTCTACACTAACAGATGCTCGGCGTTGAGGTAACCGTTGGGTGCCGGAAATGAGTTTTTACCGTCGCTTATTGCAACTCTGAGGCTGTTGTTGTCGCCAGCCGGATATGCAGTGCGCTGTAGTTGCTCGGTGAGACTGCATCTCGCCAGACAACAGCGTATTGCGTTCGTCCTTGCTCAGGGCTAATGGCCACCACGATTAGGATCATGCTGCGATAACTACCTTTTGCCGTGAACCCGTTGAACTCGTGTGTGTCGTTGCAGAATCGCCATGATTCATTTTCACACCAAGCAAGCGTGGATGGACGACGAGTGGGTAGATAGATGAACAGAGCGCCACTGGCTGTAACTAACATAGCTAAACTGCGCATGAGCCAATGTACCGGACATTGCGACAAGGCTACTAATGCTAGCAACGAACAAGCGAAGAATAGGGCCGCGTAAATCCTAGATGGCTGGAGAGTTGCCTGCCAGACTATGGGCGATTTTATCGATAATGGTTTGGTAGCGAGCATCCTTGTCCTTGCCACAAACGAGCCTGTATAGCTCGGGTTCCTGCCAATCGAGCAGGGATTCGAAGTCGGTTCGTTCCTGAACCGACGCGTCGTCATAAAACATTTCTAAATAGCCAAGCATCGCTTTGTCTAGCTCGCGCATGCCACGTCGGCACCGCCAACGTAGGCGAGATTTATCACTCATTGTTTACGGCTTGTGCCATCTGAACACTTTATTACTGTTTTCATTATGTTGTGTGATATCCGCTAAACGAATTACATGCGTCGTTCTACAAGCATCTTTTTAGTTGCTGCAATCGCTTTAGCAGGGTTCAAGCCTTTTGGGCAAACCTGAGCACAATTCATAATGGTGTGACAGCGATAGAGCTTAAACGGGTCTTCTAAATCGTCGAGGCGTTCGCCAGTGGCATCATCACGCGAATCGGCTATCCAGCGGTAACTGGCCAACAATGCGGCAGGCCCGAGGTAGCGATCACTGTTCCACCAGTAACTTGGGCAACTGGTTGAGCAACATGCGCACAAGATGCATTCATAAGCACCGTCTAGTTTTTCTCGATCTTCAGGGGTTTGCAGGCGTTCTCTGTCTGGCGGTGCAGGAGAATCGGATTTCAACCACGGCTCAACGGATGCGTATTGTGCATAGAAGTGAGTTAAGTCTGATACCAAATCTTTCACCACGGCCTGGTGTGGCAATGGGTAGATCGTGATGTCGCCTTCAATGTCAGCTATTGCGGTTGTGCATGCCAGAGCATTTCCACCGCCTATGTTCATCGCACATGACCCACAAATGCCTTCACGGCATGAACGGCGAAACGTCAATGTCGAATCCATCTCGGTTTTAATTTTAATGATGGCGTCGAGCACCATCGGGCCACACGAGTCGAGATCAACTTCGAATGTATCCGTACGCGGGTTTTTGCCACTATCCGGGTCGAAACGATAGACAACAAAGTTACGCGTGTTCGTCGCGCTTTCAGGGGCAGGAAAGTGCTTGCCCTTGGTCATGATTGAATTACTAGGCAGTTTAAATTCCGCCATGGTGATCTCCGCTTTTGTACTGCTGTTAACTAATTGAGTTAGCGGCCAATATGGTCACTTACTTACTCACTTGTACAGGTTTAAAGCATTGCTTTAAAAAAGTGCCATCTATGCCTGCGATGCCGCCTGAGTGTCTAGTAGACGCGTGTTTTAGGCGGTATAACTTCACAATCATCGGTAAGCGTGTACATGTGAACTGGTCGGTAGTCCACTGTTACGTTGGCTTTTTCATCTGTCCAAGCCAATGTGTGCTTCATCCAAGTCTCATCGTTACGATCTTCGAAGTCATCGCGTGCATGTGCACCGCGACTCTCTTCACGATTGTTCGCACCAAAGATAATCGTTTGCGCCTGAGCCAAGAGATTTTCTAGCTCGAGTGTTTCAATTAAATCGGTGTTCCAAATAAGATTTTGGTCGTCGACGCGCACATCTTCAAAGCTATCAACGATCTCGCGCATTTTCACGATACCTTCTTGCATTGATTCCCCCGTTCTAAAAACGGCGGCATGCTTTTGCATAGTGCGCTGCATGTTGTCACGTATTTGTGCGGTACCCGTTGAGCCTTTCGCCTGACGAATACGATCAAGATGATCGAGTGCAGGGGCTGAGTCTTCTGCAGTTAATGGCTTGTGCGGGCTGCCAGGCTTTATTAATTCTGCCGCTCGTATTGCAGCTGCGCGACCAAATACCACAATGTCGAGTAATGAGTTACTGCCCAGTCTGTTAGCGCCGTGTACTGATACACAAGCAGCTTCTCCAATAGCCATAAGGCCAGGAACAATCGTGTCTGGGTTACCGTCTTTTAAGGTAACCACTTCGCCGTGGTAGTTAGTTGGAATGCCACCCATGTTGTAATGCACAGTCGGAAGCACTGGAATAGGCGACTTGTTAACGTCAACGCCTGCAAAGATTTGCGCAGACTCTGAAATGCCGGGCAGTCGTTTTTCGATAACATCGCTGCCCAGGTGCTGCAGGTTCAAAAAGATATGGTCGCCGTCTGGTCCAACACCACGGCCACCGTTAATTTCCATGGTCATGGAGCGTGACACAACATCGCGAGAGGCGAGATCTTTAGCGTTCGGTGCATAGCGTTCCATAAAACGCTCACCTTCACTGTTCGTTAAATAACCACCTTCACCACGGACACCTTCCGTAATCAATACACCCGCGCCATAAATTCCGGTTGGGTGGAATTGAACGAACTCCATGTCTTGTAGTGGCAGACCGGCACGCAGCACCATAGCGTTACCGTCACCAGTACACGTGTGTGCGGAGGTAGCCGAGAAGTAAGTGCGTCCACAACCGCCTGTAGCTAAGACCACTGTGTGTGCTTGAAAGCGGTGCAGTATGCCGGTAGCAAGATCAAGTGAAATCACACCCTTGCATTCACCGTCGACCATAATTAAGTCGATAGCAAAGTGTTCTATATAGAACTCTGCATGATGCTTAATAGATTGCTGGTAAAGCGTATGAAGAATAGCGTGACCTGTTCTATCTGCCGCGGCGCAGGTTCGCTGCGCGGCGGCACCTTCACCAAAATTAGTAGTCATGCCACCAAAAGGTCGTTGGTAAATTTTACCTTCTTCCGTGCGTGAAAACGGTACACCGAAGTGTTCCAGTTCAATAACCGCAGGAACTGCCTCACGGCACATGTATTCAATGGCGTCTTGGTCACCAAGCCAGTCTGACCCTTTGATGGTGTCGTACATATGCCAGTTCCAATGATCTTCACCCATGTTGCCAAGTGAGGCACTCATACCACCTTGAGCCGCAACGGTGTGTGAGCGAGTAGGGAACACTTTAGTAATACAAGCGGTAGATAAACCTTGCGCAGCCATACCCAGGGTCGCTCGCAAACCTGCACCGCCAGCACCAACGATAACGACATCGTAAGTGTGATCAACAATTTTATACGCAGTAGTCATAGTGTTTTATATTTTGTCTTGAATTGCTTAACAAGCTTTTCGAACAGCGTTACAAAGCGTGTTTGCTTATATCAGTGATACTTAAGCAGCGAAGGCTATGCTCATAATCGAGAACACACCAAGTACGGCTAGCAATGCGCAACCGAGTGTCAGTGCAATGATTGATGCGGTTCGAATGCCATGGTTGCCAACGTAATCTTCAATAACCACTTGCAAGCCGAGCTTTGCGTGAAAAAGTCCTGTTAATAGAAGCAAGATCATTAACACTGCAGTGAAAGGTCCGCTGAGCCAAGTTCTTATCTCGAGTTGGCTCATTCCGGGTAGTGATGCAACCGAGAAACATAACCAAAGCACTAACGGCACCATTCCAACAGCGGTGAGGCGTTGCACCCAAAAATGACTGGTGCCTTCTTTTGCAGAACCGTGCCCTTTGACTTGCGACAGTGGTGTTCTTAAGTTGCTCATGATGCGCTCGCGATTATCCAAGTGATAAGGGTTAGCACGCCTGCAACAGCGATACTGACTTTGGCTGTTTTGTCAGCCATTTCTAATTCGAAGCCAACGCCTACATCCCAGAACAAGTGTCGGATGCCATTACACATGTGGAAATAAAGTGTGAAGGTGAAGACAAAGAGGGCGAGCATGCCAAGCCAAGAATTAAGCAGCCATAAAATGGTGCTTGAATCGGTTGGTGTGCCGGCAGCACTTGCGATAACGAGAACCAGCATAAACAGGGCAAAACTATTGATAACGCCTGCAACTCTGTTCCCGATAGAGACGTATGCAGTCAGTGGAAGTTTGTAAACTTGCAAGTGAGGCGACATGGGTCGCTTATCGTTCCAGGCCATTATTCTGTTATCTCTTTTCTGATGTCACTTCTTTGATATCGCTTATTTGATACCAAACGTCTAAAAATCGGTGCAGCGACCGTTTTTTTCCCAATCGCCGTAGCGAGTGGGTTCGAGTCCTTTTTGACCGCCAAACTCCGTCGGTTTGTCGGTCGTATCGTTGGCAGGCGTTGCCGACGAATCTGAAGTTGCAGCGCTGTTGGGCGAATCGTCTGATTTGGCATCAGGTGTTGCTTTCGCCGGGTCTTTGTCGTGTTTGGATGTCTCGGGCACGTTTTCCTCTAAATTCATCGTGTTGACTTGCCAGTCAGTGCATCTGACGTACAAGATGTGAACCAAAATCGGCATGATATGTCTGCATTTTCGTATTGAATATGCGTTTAACATCGTCAAAAACTGATACGGTTACACGACACAGACGGATTGCCGAAAGAGCCTGGTATTCAGCCGAGTTCGCCAACGCGCAACCATGCAATTGTAGCAGTTAGCCGCCTAGAACGCTTGTTTGAGCGGTGGCCAATAGCTTGTATTTATTCTTTTGAAACCAGATTCTTATGAACACACAGTGGCATGAAAGGTTCACGGCAGCAGCGACCCAAGTTGCTGATGCGCAAGTCGATGAGGCGGGTAATATTGGCTTTGACAGCAATATTGAGCCTAATACCTTGGCCATTGGTCCAAAGCTGGCAGATAGTCGGCCAATATTGGTTGAGCTCTCTCGACTCGCGGTGGTCGATATCACGGGCGAACACGCTGCTGAATTTTTTCAAGCACAGGTTTGTAACGACTTGGACGCCATGGGGTTGGATCAGGCGCAAATCAACGGCTATTGCAGTCTAAAAGGTCGTTTGATGGCGCTATTCACCGTTTTTGCGCTACCGGCCGCTGATGGCGCGATAGTGATTGAAGGCGATGCGGCCAAGGTAAGTGGTTACCGGCTTTTACTGCCGACCGATGTCGAGCCTACGTTTACGAAGCGTTTGCAAATGTTCGCAGGCTTGCCATTAAAAATAGACGGCAAAGCTGTGAAAGCGGATGTCACGCTCACCCACCGATCTGATCTGGTTTGCGCAGGTTTTGCTTTTGATGCTGATGCTGAGAAAAAGGGTGCTGAATTACCTGAATCGTATCCAACCTTGCCCGAGTCACCGCTGGGTTTGTCGAGTAACGATAACGTACAGATAATCCGTTGGCACGACGATACTGGGACTGTTGCAAATCCAGACACTCACACACGTTACATTTGCATAAGTTCACATGATGCACTGTTTGAGTTGTGGCAAAACGAATCGTATAGTCATGCCGCATTACCGTACTGGCGTTGGGGCGATATCAATGCCGGTATCCCGAATGTGTTTGCAGCCAGTAGCGATCAGTTCATTCCCCAAATGCTTAACATGCAACTGATTAATGGTTTGAGTTTCAAAAAAGGCTGTTACCCAGGTCAGGAAATTGTAGCGCGTATGCAATACCTCGGTAAGTTGAAAAAACACATGAAGCATTTGCATGTGCCTGGGGTCACCGTCGCGCCAGAGCCTGGAACTACGTTAACCACTGAAAGCAATAACAACGCGGGTCAGATTGTTGATGCTGTCGTCGATGAGCATGGTTTGAATTTGTTGGCGGTAGTGAATATTGAAACGCCAGTAGCGGAACTCTTGCTGGATGGTGTGACCTTACAAGAAGCGCCGATTCCATATTCGCTGGGTAAACCCGACGTATCAGCTGATAGCTGATTCGCTGGATGAACCCGACGGATCAGCCGGTGGCTGATTCACTGGGTAAACCCGACGGATCAGCTGATAGCTGATTCGCTGGATAAACCACCTGTCGACTCAGACGACTGTAAAAGCAACATCGTAGAAAACACTGCATACATGACGTTATTCGCTCAACTCGTACCATTATTGACATTAGTGCTATGCCGATAGTTTATCGCGCAGCCAATATGGTTGACGCTCAACTGGTCATGGATGAACTGCTTGCGGCTGGTCTGCAGGTACGCATGAGTGGCGGTTATTTAAGTGGCGCTATAGGCGAGCTACCACCCGATCAAGTGATCTCTATTTGGATTGATTCAGATCGACAATTCGATCGTGCGCGCCTGGTGGTCAAAGAATTCGAAGCGTCGCAACGAACGAAAGGTGATGACGAGCCATGCCATCAATGCAAGGAGATGCTTTCACCGCAGTTCGGTAAGTGTTGGAATTGTGGAGCTTGGCAGGCAGTGAAGTAGGGATTTCATCCTAGTGCACCTTTGACAACAGCCCCAATGGGGTGTTTCGAACCAATTTGCGTCGCGCAAGCAGAGTGTCTTCTTAGCGCGACACCCCTGCGTATATGGACTCCTCCTCGTTTGCAAGCACCTGAACTGATGTCGTTGTTGGTACGACTGCTCACGTATATTCGGTCTCATTGGTGATTCATCACCGGACCCTGATGGGCTATTCGCACGTCGACTCCCTAGCAGGGGGATTTTAGTTCAGCAAGGTCGCCAATTTACGTCGGTACTGGCCAGTCAAAGGGTCATCACCCAATACATTAAACAGTGAGAGTAATTGTTTGCGCGGCGCACCTTCATTGTATTCAGGATCTTTTTGCACCAACTCAAGCAACCCATCCATTCCAGCTTGTACATCGCCAGACAGCGCAGTTGATATTGCTAGCTGATAACGAATTTCACTGCTATCAGGCGATGCTTTGAGTTCTTCCTGAAGCAATTGAACTGTTTTAGAAGTATCAGCCTCTTTCGCCAACTCTAGGGTGCCAGACAACCGATTCGCTGGTTGAGTGTTTTTATGCTCATCGGGTAGGGCACTCAGGCAGCTCGCTGCAGTTTCCAGATCGCCCGTGCTGACGCACACTTGTCCTAAAGCCAACAGAACTTCAGCATTGGTTGGGTCGGCAGCTTGCTCAGCGGTTAGCAATTCACGAGCAGCTTCAACATCACCTTGCTCGTATAAGGCCATTGCTTTGGAGACAGTGCTGTCCACAGGTGCTTCTTCACCTGCCGCATCAGCTGCGCCTTCAGCAGGGGTGATGCCGTGCTTTTCAAGGAATGCTCGAACTTCGGTTTCTGGTAGTGCACCCATGAATTCATCAACGAGCTGCTGCTTGTTGAACATTTTTACGGTAGGTAAACTTTTGATACCCAGTTGCTGTGCGATGCCCTGATGGGCTTCGGTATCGAGTTTGGCTAGGATAAATGCGCCGTTGTATTCAACAGCAAGTTTTTCCAAAATGGGCATCAAGGACTTACAAGGCCCACACCATTCTGCCCAAAAATCGACCAGTACTGGCTGGTTGACTGAGCCTTCAACGACGACCTCCATGAAATTTTCTTCATCGAGGGGAATAATGTACGGTGAATCTGCCATGCTTATGCTTCAAAAATGAGATCGGATACAACAGTGTGTCGCCTGATCGCCCGAACTTCAAGGGCTTTGATTCACGCATGTGATGAATTCGGCGATGCGCTACACTTTAATCCTCGTTTTACCTAACCTAAAAATTGATTTGGCGACCCTATGAGCCGAGAATATGATGCTGCCTCCATTGAGGTGCTCAGTGGCCTTGATCCGGTGCGAAAACGCCCCGGAATGTACACCGATACCCAACGACCGAATCACCTGGCACAGGAAGTCATCGACAACAGCGTCGATGAAGCTCTAGCCGGTCATGCGTCAGACATTCAAGTGAAATTGTTCAAAGATGGTTCACTTGAGGTTATTGATGATGGCCGGGGCATGCCAGTGGATATGCATCCTACAATGAAGAAACCGGGTGTGGAGGTCATTCTTACCACTTTGCACGCGGGTGGAAAGTTCTCGAATGATAACTATCGCTTTTCGGGCGGGCTGCACGGCGTAGGCGTGTCAGTCGTGAACGCGTTGTCGAAAAAATTGGAAGTATCCATTCGACGCAAAGGCCACGAGTTTCTCGCCACGTTTAAGGACGGCAACGTTGATAAGAAGCTCAAACCGGTCAATAAAGTGGGGCAGCGTAACACCGGCACTCGCATCCGCTTCTGGCCAAACAAAAAGTATTTCGATTCCGACAAAATCTCGCTGATCAAGCTGCGGCACTTGCTGCGTGCAAAAGCCGTGTTGTGTCCAAAGCTTCGTGTGCGATTGCATGATGAGGCCAGTGGTGAAAAAGACGAGTGGTTTTACGAAGATGGACTTGTCGATTATCTGATGGGTGCGGTTGAAGGCTTTGATCGACTTCCACAAGCTCCATTAGCGGCAACCATGGAGGCGGCAACTGAAGCGGCTGAATGGGCTGTTGTCTGGTTACCTGAAGGTGGGGAATTGGTGCAAGAGAGTTATGTGAATCTTGTACCCACCGCGCAAGGCGGTACACACGTCAATGGTTTACGTACCGGCCTAACCGATGCCATTCGCGACTTCTGCGACTTTAGAAACTTGGTGCCGCGTGGTGTGAAAATCACGCCTGAAGACGTTTGGGAGAGAGTCAGCTTTGTCTTATCCACAAAGATGGAAGACCCGCAGTTCTCTGGACAAACCAAAGAACGGTTGTCTTCGCGCGAATCTGCTGTGTTTGTGGCAGGCGTTGTCAAAGACGACACTGCACAATGGCTTAATCAACACCCTGAAAGTGGTGATCAAATCGCGGCGATGGTTATTGCCAGTGCGCAGAATCGATCACGAGCGGGTAAAAAGGTCGTTCGTAAAAAAATCACAACAGGTCCTGCGCTGCCGGGAAAACTAGCCGATTGTGCATCGACTGATTTAGAGCGCACAGAATTGTTTCTAGTGGAAGGAGACTCCGCCGGCGGTTCTGCAAAGCAAGCTCGTGATCGTGAGTTTCAGGCGGTAATGCCGCTACGTGGAAAGATTCTCAATACCTGGGAAACGGACGTTTCGCAAATATTAGGCTCGCAGGAAGTACACGATATTTCTGTCGCGATTGGTATGGAACCTGGCTCAACAGATTTGTCGGCTTTGCGATACGGCAAAGTATGCATTCTTGCCGATGCAGATTCAGATGGTGCGCATATCGCCACTTTGCTTTGCGCTTTGTTTGTAAGACACTTTCGCACCCTAGTTGCGGCTGGGCATGTGTATGTTGCTATGCCACCTCTGTATCGCATCGATGTTGCAAAAGATGTGTACTACGCAGTCGATGAACCTGAACGCCAAGCCATTCTTGACCGCATAGAGGCGGAAAAGAAGAAAGGCAAAATATCTATAACCCGATTTAAAGGCTTGGGTGAGATGAACCCGTTGCAGCTGCGGGAAACATCGGTTGCACCGGATACGCGCCGGTTGATTCGTTTAACTATTTCTGATGGTGACGACACGAATAAGATTATGGATATGTTGCTGGCTAAAAAACGCGCCGCTGATCGTAAGACTTGGTTGGAAAGTAAGGGTAATTTGGCTGATGTGTGAGGGATGTGTCAATTTAAGCTGTACGTTATAAACGTATAGGTAATAACTAAAAAAATTTATTAAACGCATATAAAACGAACTGTAATTTAAGTATTAGAGCCATAATTTATGGCGCGAATGAACAGTCTCGTTTTAGGCTAATGGAATTAGACACCGGTGGCAATCAAGCCGTTCTTCTAGTGGTTCGGTTTGAAGAGGTTCCAATGAGAGCTAATAATTTTAAAAGGGCAGTGTTTTTATATTTTGGTTTAATAAGTTCCGTAGTTTATGCTCGCGAAATAATACTTAAAACAGAACTTCATGAGCTAATCTGCAAAGTTGAAGTCGCCGTTGGCGCTGACGCACCTGACGTTATAGAACAATTGCTTGAATTTCCAGGTGTTCAATCAGGAGGTGCATACATAGACAGCATTGTGTATAAAGGTGAAGGAAGGCTATGTTATCGACGATCATCAGTCGTTGACGACTGCTACTCTGAGATGAATGACTGGGCTTGCTACACAAATTATAGCGACGAATCAGAGACGATCCTGATCTATTGAAGCCGTCGGGCTCTGTCGATTGATGCTCTTACTCGCAGAATAAGTCGTAAGTGCTACGTCTATATTATAAATTTCTTTTAAAAATTGAGTTACAAGACTTTCGATAAAAGGTACTGCCTCCCATTAAGCAGAACCTCATATATTTATAGGTACTTAAAGATTAAAGGTCCATTGGACTTCACACTAAATTAACATCCATATGGCCATTCCAATCATCATTAAATTTTCGACTAACGAGACAAACCCCAAAGGAACACGACTATCACCAAGGCAGGCGCATTTTAGTTCGCGCTTATCTATATAGACTGCCTTGATAACGCTTATCGCACCAATGCTTGCAACGATCAAAGTGATAGGTGCTGACAGCCACGTCATGACACCCATCAACATCGATAGCCCTGCTATTGTTTCCACAAACGGGTATACGTAGCCATAGCGTACCCATTTTTGTGCGAGCAGATCATAGTTGAGAAACATCGTTGCGAAATTTTCAATGTTCTGAAGTTTTTGTAGTCCCAGTAACACCATCGCTGTAGAGATGAACCAGGCAATGGTTTGCGGTTTGAATAACACACCATTCACTAACCAGGTAACGGCTACTGCGAGTGCGAACGCGACGGCAAAAAGCGCTGTTACGGGTTGGTAGGTTACCGAGTCTTTCTCTTTCGTCGCCTTTCCAAAATGTTCGTTGAGATCATCGAAGCCACCAATATGGACATCGTCAATGAATATTTGTGGGGTTGTTTTTACGCCGTGCGACGCTTTGAACTTATCCACCTCCTCACGACTGGTGAGGTGGCGATCATCCACGGTGTATCCTTTGCGTTTTAACAAATCCAAGGATTTAAGCCCAAAAGGACACATGTGGTCTGCCATCACCATTCTGTGGAGCGTAGCTGATTTGTTTGTCATAAAGAAATCCGGAAAAAATTGCCAGCGAATTGATAATAATTTGGATGCTCTCGGCGAGCTGGAACAGGTGTTTACCGTACAGCTATACTACTCGATATGGGTAGTAAGCCAAATATTGATGATTTTCGTTATAAATGCAGCCTACTTGTGCGCCTAAAATTGAGTTTTTATAATGTTCTTCCGATGATCAACATGGTGTGTTGTCCATACATTGCTAGCAGTTGCGTAGGCCGATTGCATGATTAAATTTACGTTAGTAGCGTTAGTGCTATTTGTCGGAATATTGGGATGGTATTTCACCCGACCTGTGGGTGAGTCTGAGCGGATTGGTCAGGCATCGGACGTTCGAGACGCAGAGTACGATAAGTTTGATGCACTATTGGCTGAAAACCCTGATTTCATATCGATAGATGAATTGCCAGAAGAATTACGTGGAGACGTTGCAGAAAGTTTAGCGTTGGAGGAATTAAACGGGTTTACTGAAGTCAGTGAGCTAGATACAGATGAAATTATAAATATCGAACAATTTATTATTGGGTTAGATATTAGTAAAGCAAAAATCACCTTTAAACCCTCTATGCTTCCAGACAATCTGGTTGCTAACTATGCGTATCTTGGTTATACACACCCCAATTATTCAATAAAAAAAGGCGTTAAGAACATGCGCAATGGAACCTTAAGACGCCTTTTTAAAAACCATGAGTCTGGCCGCATGCTGATTGTTGAAGAAAGCTCAGATTCTACTGGTCCAGGGGCCGTTATTATCGAAGAGGCGGTTAACGCATCTGTTGAACAAAGACCAGCGCGCTTTAGTGTCATGAAATCGGTTGGTAACCAAACTTATGCTTCATTAAATTGGACAACAAAAAAGTTGGCCTACACCCGATATCAAATCGACGATATCGAAAATGCAAAAGACTTGCTAATCAAATTAGGCATTGAAATCACCGTTCACAATAATCAACCTAACTAGCCGTTAATGATGCTAGTTAATGCTTGCCCTACGTAACGCGACCCAAAATTTCACCACGTAAATTTTCACTATCAATTTAAATGTAAGATGAGCAGTCCGTTTTTCGTCTGAATATAGCCCCATGCGCTTAAACCCGAGTTTTTACAATGTCCACCGATAATCGACACGACGTGAAATTTACTTTCTCTGAAGCGCCGCCCTATGGGCAACGCACGCAAATAGTGCCCGGCATCGATTGGATCAGACTCGCCCTACCATTTGCGCTTGATCATGTGAATTGCTGGCATCTTCACGGCGAAGGTGAGAGTTGTCTGATCGATACTGGTGTGCACACAAAAGGGACGCTGGAAAGCTGGAATAGCGTTTTTGCAGACAGCCCATGGCCCGAAAAGCTACTGGTCACGCATTTTCATCCAGATCACAGTGGACTTGCAGGCTGGTTCGCGCAAAAGGGTTGCGAAATAGTCAGTAGCGAAATTGAATGGGGCATTGTGCAAAGTCTCAATGCTATCGAAGATGGTGCCTATCAAGACTATTACGCCAATTGGTATGTCCAACACGGCGTTGAGCAATCCTACATTGATGCGGTTAATAAGCTGGGCAATACGTTCAAATCGAAAACGTTAGCACCGCCTAAAAATGCTCAATATTTAAGCGATGGCGATACGGTCGAATTTGGAGGCCGCAGTTTTCAAGTGATGAAAGGGCAGGGCCATTCTCCGGATATGATCATGCTCTACAGCGAGCAGGATTCTCTATTGATTGCGGCTGATCAGGTGCTACCAACGATTACGCCCAACGTGAGCTTGATGCCCAGTACACCCGATCCGAACCCGTTAGCCGGTTTTCTAAGTTGTATTGAACGATTGAAGAGCCTGCCAGAGGAAACTCTTGTGCTGCCATCGCACGGATTACCGTTCACCGGTTTGCATCAACGTATCGACTATCTGTCCCAACATCACGAAGATCGCTTGGCAGAAATAGAAACGGCATTGAAGCAAGAACAGCACGCCGCAGCCCTTTTTCCTGTACTTTTCAAACGAAAGCTCGACAATCAGCAACTCTCATTTGCACTTGGAGAAACGCTAGCCCATGTTACCTATCTCGAAAGTCAGTCACGCGTGACACGCCAAACTCGAGACGGGGTGGACTATTACCGCACAGTTGGTTAACCAGACCCGACTTATGGGCCGTAATCTACGTCGAGTTAAGGTAGACAAGATGAAGGCACAACCAGTACCATAAGCACCCGTAAAGACCAATCGGGGAAGGCGTGCAAAAGCTGCTCACTTTTCCCGTTGTCGTATTCGTCTACGGGAAACTTAGCCATTGCACACGCCAGCCTTACTGATACTAGCCGACGGAACTCGCTTCCCAGGCCGTTCTATTGGTTTGGAAGGACAGACCACTGGTGAGGTGGTCTTTAACACCGCTATGACCGGTTATCAGGAAATTCTCACCGACCCGTCCTACGCCCAACAAATTGTCACCCTCACGTACCCTCACATTGGCAACACGGGTACAAATGAGCAGGATGTTGAGTCCGACCGAGTTCACGCCGCCGGTCTGGTCATTCGTGACCTACCGAGTCTGCACAGTAACTTCCGTTCCACCATGAGCTTATCGGACTACCTAAAGCAAAATAAGGTCGTCGCGATCAGTGATCTTGATACGCGCGCATTAACGCGCCACTTACGTGAGCATGGGGCGCAGGCGGGTTGCATCGTTGCAGGGGCTGCATTGGATGAATCAGCGGCTCTGACGCATGCAAAATCGTTTCCCGGTCTGGCGGGTATGGACTTGGCTAAACAGGTGACGTGTGACGAGCCATACGAATGGAATGTCGGTAGCTGGTCCCTGAATGACGATAAAAAAACTCCTGAAGCAACAAGGCATGTTGTCGCCATGGATTTTGGTGTCAAGCAGAACATATTGCGCATGCTCGTTGACCGAGGTTGTCGCGTTACCGTTGTGCCAGCCACCACAAGCATTGACGATATTCGAGCGCTGAAGGCCGATGGCGTCTTTTTATCAAATGGACCTGGTGACCCTGAGCCATGTACCTACGCAATCGATACCATAAAAGCAGTGTTGGCAGATAAGACACCGACCTTCGGAATCTGTCTGGGCCATCAATTGCTAGCACTTGCATCAGGTGCTAAGACCATCAAAATGAAGTTTGGTCATCACGGCGCGAATCATCCGGTACTCGATACCGCTACTGGAAAAGTGATGATATCGAGTCAGAATCACGGATTCGCTGTTGATGCCGAATCCATGAACGAGCAGTTAGCGATAACGCACTTGTCACTATTCGACAATTCATTGCAAGGCATTCGACGCTTAGATACGCCAGCGTTTAGCTTTCAAGGTCATCCTGAAGCGAGTCCGGGGCCGCATGATGTTGCATCTTTGTTCGATCAGTTTGTCGATCTTATGCCGACCGCAAAATCATGATTGATGTTGCAATGAAAAACGCCTCAGTAGTCGCGCAACCTTTTAACCCACTTACAATCAGCTGACGATCAATGCCAAAACGCACAGACATAAAGAGTGTTCTGATCATCGGTGCCGGACCGATTGTCATTGGTCAGGCATGTGAATTTGATTACTCGGGCGCGCAAGCGTGTAAGGCGCTAAAAGAAGAGGGTTACCGCGTTATTCTGGTGAACTCCAATCCTGCGACCATCATGACCGACCCGGATATGGCGGATGCCATTTATATCGAGCCGATAGATTGGCAAGTCGTTGAGCGCATTATCGAGCGTGAAAAACCGGATGTGCTTTTGCCTACCATGGGTGGACAAACTGCTCTTAATTGTGCGCTCGATCTTGACCGCGAAGGCGTGTTGAAAAAACATAACGTTGAAATGATCGGTGCAACGCCTGAAGCGATCGACATGGCTGAAGATCGCGATAAGTTTCGTGCAGCAATGACAGACATTGGGCTTGCCACACCGCGCGCAATGATTGCACACGACATGGATGACGCAGCCAAAGCTGCAACCGACATTGGCTTTCCATGCATCATTCGCCCCTCGTTCACGATGGGTGGTAGCGGTGGAGGCATTGCCTACAACCAAGAACAATTCACTGAAATTTGTACCCGTGGTTTAAGCTTGTCTCGTACCACAGAAATTTTGATTGAAGAGTCAGTGCTGGGTTGGAAAGAGTATGAAATGGAAGTGGTTCGCGACCGTGCGGATAACGTCATTATTATTTGCGCCATCGAAAATCTTGACCCTATGGGTATTCACACCGGGGACTCAATCACCGTTGCGCCAGCGCAAACGCTGACCGATAAGGAATACCAAATAATGCGTAACGCATCGATCGATGTGTTACGAAAAATCGGTGTAGATACCGGTGGTTCGAACGTACAGTTTGCGATAAATCCTGCGAACGGTGCGATGATCATCATAGAGATGAACCCACGAGTGTCGCGCTCATCTGCTCTTGCATCTAAAGCCACTGGTTTTCCAATTGCACGGGTGGCTGCAAAGTTGGCTGTTGGTTATACGTTGAATGAGCTTCGCAATGAAATAACCGGTGGCCTAACACCGGCCTCGTTCGAACCAAGCATCGATTATGTTGTAACCAAAGTGCCGCGTTTCACTTTTGAAAAATTTCCCAAAGCCGACGCCCATCTAACGACACAGATGAAATCGGTTGGCGAAGTTATGGCGATTGGTCGAACGTTCAAAGAATCGCTACAAAAAGCTTTGCGTGGTCTTGAGATTGGTGTGGCAGGGCTGGACGAAATTCTTCCGTTGCACCTCAATGCAGAAGAACGGCGATCAATCATCGGGCAAGAATTGCGTGCGGCGAAGGATCGACGACTTTGGTATGTTGCTGAAGCTTTTCGAGATGGTCAGTCGATCGAAAAAGTTCACGAGCAGTGTTTTATCGACCCATGGTTTCTCTCGCAAATACAAGAATTGGTATTACACGAAGAGAGCTTGCGTGACATTGAGTTGAGTAGTATCGATGCAATGAGCATGCTGATGCTTAAGCGTGATGGCATATCAGATGAGCGTATGGCATCGTTGATGAACGAATCTGAAAACAGCGTTCGTGAACATCGATTATCGCTTGGCGTAAAACCTGTCTATAAACGCGTTGATTCATGTGCGGCTGAGTTTGCGACCAATACTGCTTATATGTATTCAACATACGAGCAGGTGTGTGAGTCAGAGCCTACAACGCGTGAGAAGATCATGGTGTTAGGTGGTGGACCTAACCGCATCGGGCAAGGCATTGAATTCGATTACTGTTGTGTGCATGCAGCTTTGGCCTTACGCGACGATGGTTTCGAGACCATCATGGTCAACTGTAACCCTGAGACAGTATCGACCGACTACGACACATCCGATCGTTTGTATTTTGAGCCGTTGACCTTGGAAGACGTACTTGCCATCATTGACCTTGAGCATCCGAAAGGTGTCATTGTTCAGTACGGTGGTCAAACACCGCTCAAGTTGGCAGAACAGTTGAAAGCGGCGGGTGCACCCATTATTGGAACATCGCCAGACTCAATCGATTTAGCGGAAGACCGTGAACGCTTTCAACAGTTGTTGCACGACTTAGAGTTGCGCCAACCGCCGAATCGAACCGCGCGTGCTCCAGAGCAAGCGCTTGAGCTGGCCAAAGAAATTGGTTACCCATTGGTGGTTCGCCCAAGTTATGTATTGGGTGGCCGCGCGATGGAAATTGTGCATCGGGAAAGCGATTTGGTTCGCTATATGAACGAGGCGGTGAGTGTCTCTAACGATTCACCAGTGCTGCTCGATCGTTTTTTGAACGATGCGGTTGAAGTCGATGTCGATGCTATCTGCGATGGCGAGCGTGTACTCATTGGCGGCATCATGGAGCACATTGAAGAGGCTGGTATCCATTCCGGTGACTCTGCCTGTTCACTACCACCGTTTAGTTTGTCCGAAGCGCAATGTGATGAGATCAGTGCCCAAGTGACGAAGATGGGCATGGCACTCAACGTCATTGGCTTAATGAACACGCAGTTCGCCATCAAGGGCGATGATATCTACGTGCTTGAAGTTAACCCTCGTGCCTCTCGTACCGTACCCTTTGTGTCAAAAGCCACCGGTGTTCAGCTAGCCAAAATTGCGGCGCGCTGCATGGCGGGACAAACGCTTGATCAGCAGGGCATTGGCGAGATGCCAACGCCAGAATTCTATAGCGTGAAAGAGTCAGTGTTTCCATTTGCCAAATTCCAAGGTGTGGATACCTTGCTTGGCCCAGAGATGAAATCGACCGGCGAGGTGATGGGGAGCGGTAAAACATTTGGTGAAGCATTCTTGAAAGCGTCTTTAGGTGCATCGGTGCGCTTACCAAAAGGCGGCTGTGCCTTTTTAAGTGTTCGTGACGAAGATAAGCCTGGGATTGCACGCGTTGCAGCAGATTTGCAGGCAGCTGGTTTCGAACTTGTTGGTACGCGCGGCACCTGTAACGCATTACTTGAAGCGGGTTTATCTTGTAGAGCTGTGAACAAGGTGACGCAAGGTCAACCGCATATTTTGGACGATATTAAAAACAATTCGATTGATCTGATCATAAATACCACCGATGGATCACAAGCCGTATCCGATTCCTATTGTATTCGCGAGGCGGCTTTAGGGCGAAAAATCCCTTATACGACTACACTTGCCGGTGCGGCTGCTATTTGCGCCGCATTGGCCACGCCGTCAGATGGTCAGGTTTATAAGTTAACGGATATCCATCAGGAGTCAGTATGAGTAAAGTTCCGGTTACCAAGCAGGGCGAGGAACGCCTGCGAACCGAATTGGCAGATTTGAAGTCGAATCAACGCCCGACCGTTATTGCAGCAATAGCGGAGGCGCGCGCACACGGCGACTTGAAAGAGAACGCTGAATATCACGCTGCGCGTGATCAGCAGAGCTTTATTGAAGGGCGTATCAAAGAGATCGAAGCAAAGCTTTCAAACGTTCAAGTAATTGATGTGACCACAATGGATCCGACCGGAAAAGTGATATTTGGTGCAACTGTTACGCTTATGGACTTAGATTCAGACGAAGAGATTACCTATCAAATCGTGGGCGACGATGAGGCTGATCTGAAAGCCGGTCGTATCTCTTTTGGCTCACCAGTAGCCAAAGGTTTGATTGGCAAGATGGAAGGCGATGAGGTGGGTGTGAAGACGCCTAAGGGTGTTATTGAATACGAGATACTCAAGGTCCTCTACGTTTAACTAAATTGTCTGCAAGGTCGTTGCTGGCTTGGACTGAACAAGCTAGCAAGCGAACCGTTGCAGCGGTTCTGTAAGCCGCAGCGAGATCGTCATCTTCTTCTCTGTTTTGCATAAAGATGCCAGATACTTGAAAGCCTTGCTGCACTAAATGCAGTGCAGCAACAGATGAAACAAAAAAGCCCCGCACACCGTTAGCGCCTGATCAGGTGTTATCACGCTCCTTGGAACAACACTTAAGTCCGCCAGTTAGGCTGGGTAGCCATTATTAAAAATTGATTGCGCACTTATAGACCAGCATCAAATTTCTATGTCCGATTTGTAGTCCGAAGTGCTCGAAAATCGTGCTTGAATATGGCACAATACGGTATTTAATTGACGTGTAATGCGTGTTTTGCGTTAAGTCAATGAAAAACAGCGTTTTAACACAGGAAGCTCATGAGTAACAACACGTCCATTTCAAACAGTCAGCATCATCGCCGGCAGTTTTTGCGTCAATCGGTCAAAGCTGCGGCTGTTATTGGTGCAAGTTCGGTTGCCTCTCCAGCTCTTGCGTCTGCGTTGACAGGTCAAACTTTTGGTCCAGATCGCAAACTGCGTTTAGTGAATGCGCATACTTGGGAAAAACTCGATATCGTTTTTTGGACGCAAGGCGTCCATATTGATGAAAGTATGCAGGAAATTAGTCACCTTATGCGTGACCACAGAGCAGACGAGACTATACCCATGGATTACCAGTTGATCGACGACTTGTACTCCTTATACGACCTGCTTGGCACTACGGAAAGGATTCACGTTCTTTCTGGCTACCGAACCAAAGCAACCAATGCAAAGCTTCGCAGCCGTTCATCAGGAGTTGCTAAATACAGCTTACACATGGAAGGTCGTGCACTTGATCTTAACGTGCCAGGCAAAACACCAAAGCAGATTCGTGAAGCTGCAATCTCTATGGGCTCAGGTGGAGTTGGCTATTACCCCTCATCTGGTTTTGTGCACATCGACACAGGCAATGTGCGAGCGTGGAGCGGTTCTTAAGGCAAAAAAGCTTAAGTTACTACTCAGCCGACATTTGTGCTGTCGCTTCTGTGATTGACCTCCCACCACGATATTCCCTAATGCGTTGAAATACATTCATCGCGGTAAACCGTTAAAAAACGGAACCGCCTATGGAAGTAGTTGGGGAAGAGATATGAAAATTAAAACAGGCCTTTCTAGCCTTACAAGTAAATTAGTATTGTCGATGGCGGTAGTGACACTATCTGCATTTGTACTACCGGCACATGCTGCGAAATTCGGTGTTCGTGTGGTCGATGACAACGGTATACCCGTTGCAGGTGCTTCTGTTTGTATCGGCTTACAAGGTAATTACAAACAGTTTGCTGCAACATTTACTGACACACAAGGCCAGGTTGTAGTTGAGGTTCCAAACGTACCTTTACTGGTTACTGTCTCTAAAGATCGATTTACCGGTCTACGCGCGACAGAGCCTGCACGTTCATTCAACTTGATTAAGCAAGTTAAATTGCGTGAGGGTATTCCCGGTCCTCGTTGTCGCGCGGGTAGCAAGATCGCCGAAGGCCCGAGTGCCGGCATCACGGTTACTGACATCGCTGTTAAGTTAGGCGAGTCCAGTGCAACCATTTCGCCCACTGTAAATGGCGAACCTAGTCATTACCGTGTTAGTAAAGACAAGGACTTCACTGATGCTACGTGGAAGAAATTCTCGAACCAAATAGCCCTTGCAGGTAATTTGTCAGATTCTCGAAAAGTGTATTTGCAATTGCGCAAGCGCACAGGCAGTTCGAAAGCTTGGTTGGAATCGCGTTCTGAAATATTGACTGTACGGCTTAACTAAAGCCATTAGTTAACTACCCGTTGTTAAGCGGGTAGTTAGTTTTACCATTTTACTAACCTACGCTTGCTCTTCTTTGAGAGAGGCAATTTCTTCATTGCTTAGCGCTCTGGCTTCACTTTCAACCATACGCGGAATGCCTTCCGTTATGGGGTAGGCCAATCCTGCACTTCGACTCCACAATTCTTCACCCCTCAGAACTAGTTTACCTTTGGTTGCAGGGCACACTAAGATATCGAGCAATCGACTGTCCATAAATTTCCTAAAAGTTTACGCTCTACGCGCATGATAGTGCTAGTCTGCCAAGCATTCAGAAAAGCGATTTGCCAAGGTTTGCATCAGGGTCTCATACAAATTTGGGCCGATCGGAATGTCACTGCCCAACGGGTCGAGTATACCGCGCTTCATTCCTAGCCCTGCGCTAACGGTGTCAATGATTGCATCGTCGTGCTGTACCTCGGAAAAAATGCAATGACTGTCTTCCCCAGCCTTCCGGATTTGCTTCAGTTTCGCAGCACTGGGTGCACGTGCATCACTTAGTGCGATAGCCTGTGGCTTGGCAAGGCCGAACGCGTGTGCAAAATGCTGATACGCGTCGTGATGCACAATGTAAGGTGCAGTGCGTACGCTTGCTAACTGTTCTATTAATTCTTGATACAACTGGGTCAGTGACGCAATAGCGGCGGTTGCATTGAGCTCGTATTTGTTGCGATTCGGTTCATCAATCGTCGCCACGACCTGAGCAATGTGGTCGAGCCAAGTAATCGCATTTTGAGGATTCAGCCAGGAATGTTCGTCGTCATGCAGATGAGTGTCTTCTTTATGGGTGCGATCTTTATGGATGTCATTATCGTGGCTTTCATTCTCGGCTAGTGTTTTTGATAGGTCCAGTATCAGGTTGTCAGGGCTAAGCGTTTTTAAATGGCGGCTCAAAGATGGGGAAAAATCTTCGCTGACAATCACGATAAGCTGCGCTTGATTGAGGGTGCGTAGTTGTGATGGTTTCAGCGCAAAGTCGTGTGGGGACAGATCGGGTGGAACAATTAAATTGACAGTCGATTGGTCGCCTATGACTAAAGAGACCAACGAATGAATAGGGGCTATATCGGCACTGATTCGCAGATTTTTTGATTCTGCCGCAACGTTATTGCACCACGCCAGTAAAAAAGTTAAGCACAGTAGTGGCAAGGTGCGAGCTCGTATTGCTTGGGTGTACTCAGAGATAGTCATGATGTTTGTTAAGTGAGCGAAGATGGTGCCGCGGTGGGTTCGGATGAATCTATGTTTGTGTTATATTATAACATTATGAATCTTCAATTACTTGTCGTTTTTTAGCACGCAGCTTATAAATTCTATGGCCAAAGCCCGCTCAAATACAAAAATCGCTGGTAATGATAAGGCTCAAAATGGGCAGTTAGATACGCCGGTAGTTGCTTTTACTCGACACGATCATCGCCGTTGCCGCCGCAGTACCATGAATGCAGTGGTGTCATTGTGTGCGACACGTCAGTTACGATTAACCCCAGCACGTCAACGTACCCTGGAGATTTTGTTGGAGTCTCATATAGCATTAGGTGCTTATGAGGTACTTGAAAAATTGGCAGCCAGTGGCTTTGGTGAAAAACCGCCACAGGTTTATCGAGCCTTGGGGTTTCTTATCGAGCAGGGTTTTGCCCATAAAATCGAGCGGCTCAATGCCTATATTGCTTGTGCTGCCCCTCAGGTGTGTTCCCAGCCTTGTTTTATGGTGTGCGCTCAGTGTGGTCGTGTTGCTGAGCAATCAGTGCCCAAGGCGAGCAAGCAATTAGCGGTGGCTGCCAATCAACTGGGTTTTTCTCCTAAAGCCTCTGTCATAGAAATATCGGGATTATGTCATCAGTGCGAGGTGCATTCATGACTCTGACTGAACCGCTTATATCAACCCAAGATGTTTGCCTGCATTATGGTGACGATGTTGTGCTGCACGATATTAATTTCTCTGTGAGCGAGCGCGAAATAGTCACACTACTAGGTCCCAATGGCTCTGGAAAATCAACATTTTTGCGAATACTCATTGGCGCACTCAAGCCAACAGGTGGGCAAATCAACCATCGCAACGGCCTGCGCATCGGTTATGTACCACAAAGGCTGAGTGTCGATGCCAACATGCCAATGACTGTTGATCGATTTCTAAAGCTTGGCAAACGCAGCCGTAAGCAAACAAAAGAAAAGTGGGTAGAGCAGGTCGGCGTTGGCAACTTGTTATCTTCTCAGGTCTCGCATCTATCAGGCGGGCAATTGCAACGAGTCATGTTAACTCAAGCGCTAATGGCTGACCCGCATGTACTGATTCTTGATGAAGCGACACAAGGCCTAGATCAGCCGGGTGAGGCATCTTTTTATCGGCTAATTGAACAGGTGCGCAATGAGCAGGGGTGCGCTGTGGTTTTAGTGAGTCATGATTTACACGTCGTTATGAGTGCATCAGACCGTGTTATCTGCCTGAACGGCCATGTTTGTTGTGAGGGTGCGCCAACTATCGTATCTGCAGCACCGGAATATCGCGCTTTGTTTGGCTTGGGGACAGAAGGTGCGCTTGCTTTGTACCGTCATGATCACGATCATACCCATGACCATAATCATGATGGCGCTCAAAACCGTGATGCTAACCATAAGCATGACCGTGACCATGACCATAAGCACTAAGCTGATGTTAAAAAAAATAGCTAGCGACAATGCGCTTACGTCCATTTTCACCAACGTTGTTGCTTATCATGCTTGACGATTTTATGTTCCGCGCATTTCTTGCAGGTTGTGGTCTTGCACTTGCGGCGGGGCCACTTGGGTGTTTTGTTGTATGGCGACGAATGGCTTATTTTGGTGATGCAATTTCGCATGCAGCATTGCTTGGAGTTGCGTTGTCGCTTGGCTTCTCTTTATCTCCGTTTATAGGCGTGTTGGTCGTAGCCGTTATTGTCGCCTATGGCATTGCTCGATTAAGTGGACGTTTATTCGCTGTCGATACCTTGTTAGGTGTTGCCGCACATGTCTCATTGGCTTTGGGACTTGTCGCGGTATCGAAGTTATCGGGTGTACGTTTAGATTTATCGAGCTATCTGTTCGGTGACATTCTCGCAGTCACTCGAGGCGACATAGTCATAGTTTGGGCCGGATCGCTGCTGACGGTTGCGTTGTTGATTTGGCGATGGGTGCCACTGTTAACCAGCACGCTTAACCCCGACTTAGCGGCTGCTAGTGGACATAAAGTTGAACGTGAACAAATGGTACTGATGATGAGTTTGGCGGTATTGGTCGCCGTCGCAATAAAATTGGTGGGTGCTTTGTTGATCACTGCTATTTTGATCATCCCAGCCGCGGCTGCTCGTGTGTTCAGCAAAACACCAGAGCAAATGGCGGTCATAGCCATTGTCATTGGTGTGGCATCGGTCGGCAGCGGTTTGTTGTTATCGCTCTATGCAGATACGCCAAGTGGACCAAGTATTGTCGTTGCGGCTGGAATATATTTTATTCTCGCCAATGCGGTAATGGCGAGTCGGCGTCAGACTGTTTAGAGTAGCGGAGACTTAAATAAAGTTTTGAGCGGAAACGTTGTCGATACAACGCTTCCGCTCTGACATTTAAATGGCCTGTGGTTCGTGGCCAAATGCGTGCTTGATACGGCGGGCCACATCGGCTGGTGTGTAAGCGCTTCCGGCACCGTTTGCGGCTAGTACAATACAAACACTCAATGTGGCAAATTCACGTTTAAAGCCATTTAGATTTGCGATAAGTGACTTATCAAAGTTCAGCTTATTTGCAATGAACCACAGCATGACCAAGAACGTTGCGATTGCAGCTTCCCGCGCTTTTATACCAACTATAAGCAACACGCCAAGCATAAGCAAAATGGGTTGAAACGTGGCGTATGTTGAAATATTTGCGTAGCTGCCAAATAAACCGCCGATAACCAGTGGGGCTGCTAATGATAGCCTTAGCAGTAGTCCTAAATTGTTCCAATTTATATCGGATGAATTAACGCCGTTGGTCAGAACTTTGCCGTCAAGACTGAGGCGGCCGGAGCCTAATATAAGCAAGGTAAACATAAATCCTGATAATGCAATATCGCGAATCTGAACAAACATTGCAGGGGAGGTGTAAGTGCTAATGGTAGTTTCAACACCGGGTGTTGTAACAACCGGCAATGAGAATACAAAGGTCCACATTAGAAAGGCATATATTAACGCTAGTGGCCTAACCATCAAGCCAATGACTAAAGCAATACCGCTGAATAATTCGAATGTTGATAACGCGGCTAGAAAACTCCAAGGAGATAACCATGAGCTGTCAGCGAAAAGGTAATTCATAAAAAAATCATTGATATAGCCCTTTGCGCCTGTATAACTATTCACAATGGCGGCCGTTCGATCTGGGTCAAGCAGTTGTGACAGTTTGTTATAACCGCCAATGATAAACACTAAGCCTATTCCTATTCTCAAAAGGGTTGCAGCTTCTTTGTTACCACCAAGTTTCTCTTGTAGTAAATGCACCATTTTAGTTATAACGTAGAAACCCACGTCCTCCGGACGTGGTCATAGGACTGAGGCTTTGCCGATGGTCCGACTCAATG